>Ga0209542_10000342_pt1 | contig 114548 bp, 122 predicted proteins | sample RifCSPhighO2_01_FD_184028 | JGI IMG/M metagenome (GOLD analysis project Ga0209542, IMG submission 184028) | Soil microbial communities from Rifle, Colorado - Rifle CSP2_plank highO2_0.1 (SPAdes) (version 2) | ecosystem: Environmental > Terrestrial > Deep subsurface > Rock core/Sediment ...
TTTCTCTCGGAGGGATTGTCGCTTCCACTTCTGTCAAAGTAGCCGGCAACAAAATTGATACTGCCATAGCCGATTACATCAAGAAAAATTTTAATCTGGTTATCGGAGACAAGACGGCCGAAGATATCAAGATTGCCATTGGTTCCGCCATCCCACTCGACGAGGAACTAGTCACGGCGGTGAAGGGAAGAGATTTCGTGCTTGGTCTGCCGCGCACTATCGAAGTCAAGACCAATGAAATGACAAGAGCGATGTCAAAAGAATTGCGCGAGATGATTAAGGCGGTTAAAGAGGTGCTTCAAGAAACTCCACCTGAACTCTCCTCTGACATCGTTGACCGGGGGATTATTATGACTGGGGGATCGAGTCAGTTGCGCAATTTTCCGGAACTGATGCTGCGTCGTACTGGCGTAAAGGCTGTCATGGCCAAAGACGCATATTACTGCGTGGCCAAGGGTACCGGCATAGCGCTCGAACATCTCAGTACTTACAAGAAATCGATTATTGCTAAGAGGTAGTGGCTCTAAAATTTTCTATAGAAACAGAGTTGAAGAACAACCTTGGTCGGGTGGGAACTTTAGAAACCCTGCACGGGGTAATACACACTCCTGCTTTCGTAACGGTGGGCACTAAGGCCTCGATTAAGGCGCTCACTCCGGAGCAAGTGAGAAATGTGGGAGCTGAAGTAGTTTTAGCAAATACTTATCATCTTTACCTTGAGCCGGGCGCGGAACGTATAAAAAGTTTTGGTGGGTTACACAAGTTTATGAATTGGGACGGGCCCCTCATAACCGACTCCGGCGGCTTTCAAGTTTTTTCCCTCGGTGCCGCATATGGTAAGCAAGTATCAAAAATCGCTCGTTCCCAAGAAAATCTTCGCGCTTTACCCGCAAGTGGCGGGCTCCGACGCGACGAAGATTTTCCTGGGAGTCTCGCTAAAGTCGACGCGGACGGCGTTTCCTTTCGTTCCCATATTGATGGTTCACTTCACTACATTACACCAGAGAAGTCTATTGACATACAACATAACCTTGGTGCTGATATCATCTTTGCCTTTGATGAATGCACTTCGCCGACAGAAGATTTTCGTTACCAGGAAGAAGCTCTAGAGCGTACGCATCGCTGGGCCAGAAAAAGTTTAGAAGTTCATAAGTCGAAAGTTAATTCTGAAAGGCAGTCTTTATTTGGTATTGTCCAAGGTGGGAGGGAAGAGTCTCTGCGCAAGAAGTCAGCAAAATTTATAGGTGATCTCGGCTTTGACGGTTTTGGTATTGGCGGTTCTTTTGCAAAAGAAGATATGGAGACCGTGGTGAGGTGGGTCAATGAAATATTGCCGAAAGAGAAGCCGAGACACCTACTTGGTATCGGCGAGCCGGAAGATTTATTTATGGGAGTAGAAAATGGAGCGGACCTCTTCGATTGTGTTGCTCCTACGAGAAATGGCCGTGGTGGCACCTTGTATACTTCTAAAGGGAAGATAAATATAAGAAATGCAGAATTTCGAGAAGACACAGGTCCGCTGGACTCGGATTGTGAATGTGAAGTTTGTAATAAGTATTCACGCGCCTATCTCTGTCACCTCTACCGAGCGCATGAAATGCTTGGTGGCACGCTCGGCTCAATGCATAACCTCTTTTTCATTATCAACCTAGTCAAACGCATGCGTGATAGTATTCTCGATGACACTTTCTTCGAATTTAAAAAAGATTTTCTAAAAGAGTATCATAGCTAAATGTCAGTTTTTAAAATCCATAGGGAATTCGAGCCAGCGGGGGATCAGCCGCAAGCTATAAGGGGGCTCCTAGACGGGCTTAAGAAAGGTCTCAGATACCAGACGCTTTTAGGTGTGACCGGTTCCGGTAAGACTTTTTCTATCGCCAATGTCATAGACAAAATTGGCAAGCCGACACTGGTCATCGCGCACAACAAGACTTTGACCGCCCAACTGGCGCAAGAGTACCGGGCATTTTTCCCTAATAATGCGGTGCATTACTTTGTTTCTTACTACGACTTCTATCAGCCGGAAGCATATATGCCCGTCACAGACATCTATATCGAAAAAGAAGCGATGATTAACAAGGAGATTGAGCGCCTGCGCCACGCTTCTACCCAAGCACTCTTGACTCGGAAGGACGTCATCATTGTCGCGTCGGTTTCCTGTATCTACGGTCTTGGTGATCCGGAAGAGTATGAAAAGGTTAACATTAAGGTTGGGAAAGGGCAAAGAATTTCCCGTGCCGACTTCATCCGTTCTCTCATCGACATTCACTATTCTCGCACCAACTCGGATGTCAAGCCGGGGACATTTCGGGCGCTCGGTAACGCTATCGAAATTATGCCGGTTTCGGAACGCATTATTTACAGAATGGAAATTGGGCAAGGCAAGGTCGAATCGATAAAAAGGATAGACGCTGTTTCCCGCGCTGTGATCAATAAACCACAAACCTTCTTCGTTTTCCCTGCCAAGCACTTCATTACCGCCGACCTCGCCGCCAAACGTGCTCTTCTCAGTATCAGGGCTGAACTCGAAGAATGTCTCGCAGCATTGCGCCGGAATGGTAAATTACTTGAAGCCGAACGACTCAAGCGTCGCACTACTTATGACTTGGCTATGATTCGCGAGGTCGGCTATACTAACGGCATTGAAAATTACTCGAGACACTTCTCCGGTAAGTCTCCGGGCGAGGCGCCTTTCACTCTTCTTGATTATTTTCCTAAAAAGTCAGATGGTAGCGCAGATTTCTTAACAATCATAGACGAGTCGCACGTCACCGTACCGCAAATTGGTGGTATGTACGCCGGAGACAAGTCGCGTAAAGATGTTTTGATTGAACACGGCTTCCGCCTACCGAGTGCTCGAGACAATCGGCCGTTGCGGTTTGAAGAATTTGAAAAGCGCATTGGACAAATAATCTTTACTTCTGCTACGCCATCTAAGTACGAAAAAGAACATAGTGAACAAGTCATAGAGCAAGTCATTCGTCCTACTGGATTAGTTGACCCGGCAGTCTCTGTCAAACCCATTCAACCTAGAGGACAATATCGTGGCCAGATTTATGATTTTATAGCAGAAGCCGAAAGAGCGATTAAAAAAAGTGGACGGGTAATAGCCACCACTTTGACCAAAAAGATGGCGGAAGATTTAAGCGAATTTCTGAAAGAAAAACAAGTCAACGCACGATATCTCCATAGTGAAATAAAGACCATAGAACGTATCGAGATTCTCACAGACTTCCGCCGTGGAGAATTCGACTGTCTAGTGGGGGTCAATCTCTTGAGAGAAGGTCTGGATTTGCCCGAAGTCACTCTGATAGGAATTTTGGACGCGGACAAAGAAGGCTTTTTGCGCTCTGACGCTTCTCTCATCCAGATTATCGGGCGGGCGGCGCGTAATGTGGATGGTAGAGTAATTCTCTATGCCGACACTGTCACTGGGTCAATGGAGAGGGCGATACAGGAGACTCGGCGCCGCCGCGCCCTGCAGACTGCTTACAACCAGTCGCACGGCATCACTCCTCGGACGATTATTAAAAAAATAAAAGATATTACAGACACGCTCGAGCGCGAACATCGTTCTGCCGTTAATTTATTGCTCGAGACGGATGAGAAGTTTTTCGCCCGAAGTCCTAAGAAATTAATCAAAACTAAGAAGAAAGAAATGGAAGAAGCTGTGCGCGACCTTGATTTCGAATCAGCGGCTATCCTACGGGATGAAATTAAAATTCTCGAAAGCCATTTAACAAAAAAGTAGAACAATGGACACCTGAGTTCACTTTTATTCCGTGTACAATATATAACATACGATATATGATAAGTTATGCCCCATATTTCTAAACAGAAGTTAAACAAAGAGCATTTCAATAAACTAGTCTTGGAGCTTATTAAATCCCTGGAGAGATCATTCAAAAAAGGTGAGACTAAATCAGTGTTCTACGAATTTTTTACCTATACAGAAAGAGCAATGCTTGCTAAACGCCTAGCAGTGATCGCTATGCTTTCCAAGAAAATTTCGAGTTATGCTGTCGCCGAAACGCTTCACATGAGTCCCTCGACTGTTGATAGAATGTCTCTGAAATATAAACACGGCAAGTATGAAGCAATTATCAAGTATGCTCTGGGTAAGGAAGATATTTGGGAGACAATCAACCAGATTCTAACTATCGGTGGACTGATGCTCCCTAAGGTTGGCGGGAAACGCTGGAGGAAATTGGACAAGTCCATTTACGACCAGAAACTTCTTGAATCCTAGAAACATAACATACGATATATCGTATGTTATGTTTAAATAATATTTTGAGCAATAAAATGAGTTTGAAGTGTACTGCTAGCTGTGGTAGCATGGCACATTCACCCTATGAGCTGACTCTAGGGGTCTTTCCATTACTTATGGTGAGCTTGTTGAACCATGGACAAAAAACATTTGAAAGAAGATTTAATCATCGTCAAAGGAGCGCGGACGCATAATCTCAAAAATATTACGGTTGAGATGCCGCGGAATGCGATGATTGTTTTCACCGGTCTTTCTGGTTCGGGCAAGTCGTCACTTGCTTTCGACACTATCTTTGCCGAGGGACAGAGACGTTACGTAGAGTCTCTTTCCTCCTACGCTCGGCAATTTCTGCGCCAGATGCAGAAGCCGGACGTGGATGAGATTATTGGTCTCTCGCCCGCCATTTCCATCGATCAGAAAAGCCGTTCGAACAATCCGCGTTCAACTGTAGCGACCATCACCGAAATTTATGATTATCTGCGCATCCTCTACGCGCGGATCGGCCGGCCACATTGTTTAGTTTGTGGTCATGAAATCAAAAAGCTCTCCAATGAAGAAATCAAAGATTTCGTATTAGAAAAGATTGCCGAAAAGGTTGGACTGCTTGAAATTTTCTCTCCTATTGTCCGAGGCAGGAAGGGTGAATATTACCAGCTTCTCTACGACCTTTTGGGCAAAGGTTTCAGCGAAGTCCTGGTGGATGGCGTGAAAAAGTCGCTCCGAGAACGGATTATTTTAACCAAGACCAAGAAACACGAGATCTCGGTCTTAGTAGACTCTATCAATCTAGCCGAATTCTCCGCCGAAGGCGGATCCGCCTTCGGCGGAAAAATTAAAAAAGATGCAGAGGAGAGGCTATCAGAAGCGATAGAAAAAGCGATTAGCGAGTCAGATGGGCTCTTAGTAGCACGCTTTTCCGCCAGAGGCGGATCCGCCTCTGGCGGAAAAGATGCAGAATTTCTAATGTCGGCCAAATGGGCCTGTCCGAGAGACGGCTTCTCTTTCCCGGAGATAGAACCGCGCTTATTCTCCTTTAATTCTCCTTACGGCGCTTGTCCCGACTGTCATGGCTTGGGTACTAAATATTTTTTCGGTACTGAACCCTGTGAGCGCTGTCAGGGCAAGCGTCTTCGAGAAGAAGCTTTGAGTGTATTAGTGGGAAATAAAAATATCGTTGAGCTGACCGCACTCTCTATTAAGGACTCGGACGAATTTTTTAAAACACTGAGACTGACTATCCGTGAAAAGAATATTTCTAAAGTGGTAACGAAAGAAATAGAAGCACGCCTCTCCTTTATGCTCAACGTCGGTATTGAGTATCTCTCGCTTGACCGCAGAGCGCACACTCTTTCCGGTGGCGAAGCCCAGCGCATCCGCCTGGCTAGTCAGCTTGGTTCTGGCCTCGTGGGCGCGCTCTACGTCCTTGACGAACCGACCATTGGTCTCCATGCTAGGGACAACGCTCGCTTGATCAAGACGCTTCTCAATCTGCGCGACCTCGGTAACACCATTATCGTAGTCGAACATGACGAAGAGACTATTTGTTCCTCCGATTTTCTGATTGATATCGGTCCGGGAGCTGGTATTCACGGCGGCAAGGTGGTGGTAGCGGGTTATCTTGAGCCGCTTCTCTTAGCGAAGCAAAATGAGAGTAAGTCTCTGACCCTAGCTTATCTGCGCGATGAGAAAAAGATTGAAGTGCCCGAGAAACGCCGAAGCGCCGAGAAAGGGAAGATCGCTATCCGCGCCGGTCAAGTCTTCAATATCAAACACCTCAATGTCGATATCCCGCTCAGCCGACTAATTGCCGTGACCGGAGTCTCCGGATCAGGCAAATCTTCTTTTGTCTACGAGATTCTACACAAAAATCTCCAAACTCGATTGGACCGGCGTTACCGAAGTGCCGAGACTCATAACTGCCGATCTTTTGAGGGTGTGGAATATCTAGGTCGCTCGATTTTGATAGACCAGTCACCGATTGGCCGGACACCACGCTCGAATCCCGCCACTTATACTGGCGCTTTTACCTTCATCCGTGAGCTCTTTGCCGAGACCACGGAGGCCCGGGCCCGCGGTTGGAGAGCGAATAGATTTTCCTTTAATGTTAAAGGCGGCCGATGCGAGACCTGTCAGGGTAACGGCATGATTGAAGTAGAGATGCACTTTTTGCCGACGGTTTACGTCCCGTGCGATGTCTGTAACGGCAAGCGCTTTATGAAAGAAACTCTTGAGATAAAATATAATAAGAAAAATATCTACGACATTCTCGAGATGACGATAGAAGAAGCGCTTTCGTTCTTCGAAGATATTCCGGCAATTTACGATCGGCTCAAGAGCTTAGACGACGTCGGTCTAGGTTACCTGTGTCTTGGCCAATCTGCCACTACACTCTCCGGTGGGGAAGCGCAGAGAGTGAAAATTGCTTCCGAACTCTACCGTCCGCATTTACAGAAGACCATTTATCTTCTCGATGAGCCGACCATTGGTCTTCACTACGAAGATGTCAAAAAGTTGATCGAGATTCTCCAGAAGCTAGTGGACAAAGGCAACACCGTGGTGGTCATCGAGCATAACCTTGATTTTATAAAAAGTTGCGACCATGTGCTCGATATCGGTCCGGAAGCCGGGGATGAGGGAGGTAGACTGGTGGCTCAAGGCACTCCAGAAGAAGTGGCCAATACCGACACTCACACCGGCAGATATTTGAGAAAAACTCTGCATAAGAAATGAATGGAAATGGCGCCGCGGGATTCATCCCACGGCGCCATGGCCTCCTACCTCACGTCGCTGAAAACCGCGTCCACTGCCTGCTTGGTCATGAATGGCTTCTCACAGATGGAGCACGTTCCCACCCGATGGTTACGATATTCCTCCGCTCCCGAATGCAGACATTGGTTCTGTACTGTGTCGAGTGCGATCTTCAGGCTGGATATCTCTTCCTCCCTTGTCGTTATCTGCGTGATCAGCCGTGCTGTCAGGTTTCGGGTTTCTTCGGTTGTCCAGTGTGGTTGTAGTCCATCCTTTTCGGTCACGGAATAATGCATCTGGCATCCTCCTTGGCTCGTGTTGTACAACCTGTCTGACTCGCATACTATACTTGCCATATGAATAGTCAAGATTTAAAGAAATTTAACCTGCCCGATGCCCCTGGGGTGTACTTTTTCCTTGGGAAGAATAGAAAAATTCTCTATATAGGCAAAGCGACTAGTCTTAAAGACCGAGTTAAAAGTTACATGTCAAAGACCGTCTTTGACACTAGGGGACCACTCATAGCTAAGATGCTTGAGGAAGCGGAAAGAATTGAATTCATCAAGACGGGCTCGGTACTTGAGGCACTGATTCTAGAAGCGAGTGAGATTAAAAAACACCAGCCGGTCTATAACTCTAAAGAAAAAGATGACAAGAGTTATAACTGCGTTACCATCACCAAAGAAGATTTCCCGAAAGTAGTGGTGACTCGTGGCTCGGGTACGTATGGACCGTTTCCTCATGGAGGAGAATTGAAGGAGGCTCTCAAAATTGTCCGCAAAATTTTCCCCTATCGCGATAGTAAATGTAAACTGAATGGCAAACCGTGTTTCCATGCCCAGATCGGTCTCTGTCCCGGGCCATGTACGGGATGGATATCGAAAAAAAATTATCAGAAAATCATTCGTCACCTCGGTCTGTTTTTTGAAGCCAAGAAACCTCGCCTTATAAAATTCCTTGAGAAAGAGATGAGACTTTTTACTAGACAACAGAAATTTGAAGAGGCAGACAAGGTCAAAAAACAAATCTTTGCTCTCGAGCATATTCAAGACATCGCACTTCTGAAACATGACCTAGAAGCTAGCACTAAGGACCTAGAAGCTAACTTCAGAATCGAGGCATATGACGTTGCTCATATCTCCGGGACAAATGTCGTGGGCGTGATGGTGGTGGTCGAAGACGGAGAGTTAGCGAAAAGTCAGTATAGGACATTTAGAATTCGTGATGATCAAAATAATGACACGGCCAACTTGAAAGAAGTGCTCACGAGAAGACTCGCTCATCCGGAGTGGAGATCTCCTAATCTTATAGTTGTAGATGGGGGGAAGGGGCAGATCAATGTTACTAAGGAAGTTCTAGGGAAAGCTGGTTTGGATATTGCTGTGGCCTCTGTGGTCAAAGATGAGAAGCACAAAGCCCGAGAGATCCTAGGTAGAAGTGTCCTAAGCCGAGCTTTGGACAAATCGATTCTTCTGGCTAACAATGAGGCGCATCGCTTCGCTCTTAGTTACCACAGAAAACTGCGCGGCAAAGGATTTAGAGTATAATATACTTTACCCATGACTCTTTCTTCCAAGATTAGGGTAGCGGTTCTGCGCGGCGGTCCTTCTAGTGGTTATGAAAGTTCTCTTAAGACGGGTGAACACATCCTCTCGACTTTGCGTGATATGTCAGAGGTCTACGAGCCGGTGGATATCCTTATTTCTAAAGATGGAGAATGGCATCGTGGAGGACTAGCGTACGAGCCGCATCGCGCTCTGGAGCACTCTGACGTGGTCTGGAATGCGCTTCATGGTTCGTACGGAGAAGATGGCCAGGTCCAGAGACTACTCGAGGGTTTGCAAATTCCCTTTACCGGCTCAAGTGCCGTAGCCTCGGTGTTTGCGATGGACAAGGACATGGCGAAAGTGCTTTATTGCCAGCACGGACTTCTCTCTCCAGAGTCGAGTATCATTACCGAAGAAGATTTTGATGACAATCGTCTTATTCATATTTTCCGCACCTACTTGCATCCGGTAGTGGTCAAACCTGCTCTCGGTACCGCCAGTCTCGGTATCCGCTTAGCCCATACTTTTCAGGAACTTAAAGAAGCGGTCAAGGCGACATTCAGTCATTCTCGGAAAGCTTTGGTGGAGGAACATGTGCAAGGGGCAGAGGCTAGCTGTGTCGTCATCGAAAAGGCGAAAGGGGAGAAGCTCTATGCTCTAATACCAACGGGCCAAAATACAACAGAACAAAATAAGCGTATAGAGGAGATGTCCAGGATAGCGCATGGGGCTCTAGGCATGCGGCACTATTCTAATTCCGATTTCATTCTTACTCCCAAGGGCAAAATTTATATTCTTGAGACAAATGCTCTGCCTGTTTTCCATAAGGATTCTCTTCTAAATCAATCGCTTCACGCTACCGGCTGGCGTTCTCGCGATTTTATTGACCATGTTATCAGACTTGCTATGTGATGAGTCAGGATTTGACAGAGTGCGTTAAGTTTAGATACACTCTACAATAGAATTTCGGCGGGGGATAAGAGTGAACTCTTCGAGAAGCGGGGGAACTTATGGTCAACCTGGTAGACAGAAGCGACGTTTCCGGCAAGGTTTTCGGCCCGGTCTGCATTACCTGTTTCGTTGCTCTTGGCTCAGCCGAGGAGTCGGTGCAGGGTGTACGCGGTGGCAAGGAAGGGCCGAAGCATAAAGACTGTGCGACACCGGCAGAGAGGCAGCTCTCGACAACGCGAGGAAACGGCGCTTCGGCGAGAGAGTCGTAGCGAAGGGACGTGGACCACCCCCCACCCCATGAAAGGAGGGATCGCGCGAAGCAAATGGCTCGTCGCACCCCCGCCGGGCCAGAGACAGTCGCCCAAGTACACGGCTACTGTCGACATCCCAGGAGGACCGCCACTCCTGGGATATTTTTTTTAAAAAAGTGGGCAGCGAATGGAATTTCTTCGCCGCCCACCTTGTCGCATACTCTACCACTAGGCGCCGTTGTGGACCGGCCACCCCTTCCGCGACATGAACTCATGTGGCCGCGCGTATCGAATCTTGATACACGTGCTCGGGAGAACCGATGAGAGACAGTCACTAAGCCCGCGTGCCTCTTCTTCGGCTTCCTTACGTTCCCGCGCGCCCGGTGTCCAGATGTGTACCTGGAACCCACCGCCGGCCTGCTCAAGAGTGAACCAACCTGTTGTAGGGCCAATCTCCATCGCCACTGTGGTGCAGAGGTGGGAGCTTCTCTCGGGGTGCGCGAGATGCTTCTCAAACAGCTCCCTTTCCCAGCACTTTGAGAGAGAAGCTACCACCGGAGATTGCCGGAGGCAATCTCCGATTCTAATACACAACTGCCGCTTCTCGTTGAGGGTCATGCCTCCTCACCTCCTTCTAGGATTTGGTAGAACGTGTTTGTACTGTTTAAGCTGAAGTGTATATTAAATCTGCCGACAAGTCAATTATTTTTTCTTCAAATTTGGTGGACCCTACCGGATTCGAACCGGTGACCTCCTCATTGCAAATGAGGCGCTCTACCAACTAAGCTAAGGGCCCGAAAGAGAATTTACAATTCTCAATTTTCAATTTCCAATAATACTAGACAAATTAACAAAAATCAAAGAAAATAAGCGCTACCCGGGCCTATAGTATAGTAGTAACACGCGTCCATGGCATGGACGAGTCGCGAGTGCGATTCTCGCTAGGTCCACCGCGTTCTGATGTACTCTTCTGTTTCGCTCATGGAAAACGGTTGGGTTGAATTGCCCACGCGGACGAAGAAGTCTTCTTTCTGGTCATTGTTGTGGAGATATGCTGGTCGGTGGCTTTCTCCCACAGACACGAGACAAACCTCTCGGTCGTTTATCTTTTCGAACTTCACGCTGACATATTTTGCGAACGGCAACCCAATCATAGTTTTGACGAGCATACTCAAGTGATTTTCAAATCCGTCTCGGTTTTTCTTTGGCAGAGTCTGGTAGTCATCTTCTAATCCTACAATCTCTCCGTCGTCACTGACACCGATCAGAAGAGTGCCGCCTTTGGCATTAAGGAAAGCCACGATAGTTTTCATAACCATTCGTTCTACTTCCTTGCTGACTATCCTCCTCCGTCTGTCGTAGCGAAGGGTTTCCTTGAATTCGGTTAGGAATCCCTCTCCCTCTTCGATCATGCGAGAAACATCACGTGCAGATAATCGTCCGGATGAATTATGCGACATCTGTTTAAGTACATGCACATACTCATCCGCGTTTGAAACATTTTTAATTTTTGTAGTATTGCCGCCGCTATGGTGGATAATGATGGTGGCGTGACGCATCATTCGGCCGAGCGGGGAATGATATGTTTCGATTGATACCACGTCGGAAAGGGAGGTCGACTTGCGATGGCGAAACATGAGACCTGATTTTTTGGTAATTTCTTTTTCGTTTATCTCGAAATGTGCAAAATACCAATCGAGAAAAAGGAGTGAGACATAGACTAGTTGGAAAGAGGAGAAGGCAACAATCAGGAATATGTCATAACGGACAAGCTCTGCCAGGCCCCAATTTCTATAGAGCATCTCGTAATTTTGAAGAAATGATATGGCGTAAAGGAAGATCGCCGCCACGACTTCCATGACTAGCACGTTCCTTAGGAAAACCAGAGGCCCTTCTTTGAGTATGATTCTACGCACGATAGCATTTTAACATAATGGGCTCCGCTGATATAATGACTCCGCCTTGTTTGAGATTATTCACGTTCTCGTCATATCCATGCTGCCGGTTATCGAGCTTAGAGGCGCGATTCCTTTTGCTATGACCACCTACGACTTTTCCGCTTGGACAGCTTTCTCGGTGGCCGTGGTCGGCAATATCATCCCTGCCTTCATCCTCGTCCCCTTAATCGGCCGGATAGGCGCCTTTCTCTCTGGGAAATCTGATCTCTGGGAAAAAGTTTTTTCCCGCTTTTTGGAAAGAACCAGAAATAACCACGAAAAAAAATTTGAGATATTCAAAGAATTCGCGCTGGTAGTGCTGGTGGCGGTGCCCTTGCCGATGACCGGCGTTTGGACGGCGTCATTAGTCGCGTATGTATTCGGCATACCGTCTCGCAAGGCCATTCCCCTCATCTTTACCGGCGTAGTAATAGCCGGAGCGACTGTGGTGTTGACGACCGTGGGAGTCATCTCGTTTTTCTCCTGACATTCCTGCCGAAAAATTTTGTTATCCACACCTATATTATTTGCCACAATGGCATATAATTTCTTCTATGGCATCTGGAATACGAATTGCCATTAATCTCAATAATTGCGCCGGACCACTGACTGTAAAAGAGGGCATACTTGACAAACTGGAAGAAGTAATCAAATCGGTGAAAGTTACCGTCCTTGGACAGTATTATCGTATTTTCTCTGACAATACGGCTACGTGGGTGGCGGTTTTGCAAGAGTCTCACGTTACGGTCAGCGCCTATCTTGATGCTCGTCATGTGACGATTGATGTCCATATGTGCAACGAAACTAAAGATAACACTGAACTGGCGCGAAAGGTTGGCCGAACCCTCTCCGATATCTTTGAGACTGAAAACGTCAAATGGGGCGAAGAGAAATGGGTATCAGAATAGCGGGTTTGACTTTGATTATCAACTGTAGTATACTGTTGGATAGACTGAAGTTAGACCAAACAAGAAGGGGGATTTTGGTATGAGAATTCTGATAGTCGATGACAGCGAGGGGATCAGGCTCTCGGTCGAGGATATCGTGGGGCACGCCGGACACAGCGCCGTGGTAGCCAGCAACGGCCGGGAGGCCTGGGAGCTTCTCGGTCAGGGCGAGTTCGACCTCATAATCTCGGACAATGCGATGCCCGAGAGGAGTGGGGTCGAGCTTCTCAAGATGGTTCGGGCGGGTGCCCGAACCACCCACATTCCCTTCGTCCTCATGAGCGGGGACAGGGTTGTCTCGAAGGACAATCCGACTTCGCTCGAGGACGTGTGCGCCAAGTTCGGCGCCACGTTCTTGTACAAGCCGTTCCCCCTCCATGCACTGTTCTCGGTGCTGGGAGTAGGGGTCGAGCTGTGCGACTAAGCTTCTCCCCGTACCCGTAGCTCCGCGCCTCCGCCACAGCAGGCGGATGGCGCGGGGCTTTTCCATGTTATAATAGTAGCTGGTACAACATTTAACCATTTAGACATAATTTATGGATGAAAAAGTTATCGGATATTGTGTGAAGTGCAAAACAAAGCGTGAAATGAAGGATGTAGAAAAAGTTGAAATCAAACCTGGCCGTCCGGCTGCCAAGGGTAAGTGTCCTGTATGCAGTACAGGCATGTACCGTATCCTTTCTAGCAAGAAGAAGTAACCCCGTGGGGACTTGCCCCCACACCTACTTTTCTATCACGCATTCGCGTATGGCAAAGTCAAATAGCAAAGTAGGTGTTGGGGCTTGCTCGTGGCCCAGAGGAAAGCCCCTCTTGGTGAGATATCACAACAAGGAATGGGGTAAACCGGTGAGAAACGACAGGAAAATTTTTGAGTTCCTCATTCTCGAGAGTGCTCAAGCAGGACTCTCTTGGCTTACAATCTTGAGCAAGAGAGAGGGTTACAGGCGCGCTTTTGCCAACTTTGAACCGAAAAAGATTTCAAAGTTTGGTAGGCAAGACATTGCAAGACTTCTCGATAATCCCAATATTGTGAGAAACCGACTGAAGATTGAAGCGGCCATCAACAATGCTACGAAGTTCTTGGAGGTGCAAAAAGAGTTTGGCACTTTCAGTAAATATATGTGGGGCTTTGTTGGAGGCGAGCCGATAGACGGTAGACGCAAGAGTCTTAAAGATTTGCCAGAGTACACCGAGGAATCAAAGGCTTTTGCCCAGGACTTAAAAAGACGCGGCTTCAAATTTCTCGGCCCAACTGTCGTCTATGCGCATATGCAGGCAGTCGGGATGATAAACGACCATATCGAAACCTGCTTTCGCTATCAAGATCTTAAAAATAGAAGATGAATTTAAAAAAGACAGCCATTACTCTGGTGATTGTTACGGCCAGTTTTTTTATTTGGAATCAAGAGAGATTTACCAAGGCCCCTCTCGCGTGCGAAGAACCGATTCCTTACGTGGTAGGTGCTTTCGACAGAAGATTTGGTATTTCACAGAAATATTTTCTGGATGCCCTTAGCGAAGCCGAAGCCATCTGGGAAGAACCTTTGGACATGGAACTCTTTATCTACGCGCCGGAAAGTGACGGAATGGCAGTTAATCTGATCTATGACTACCGCCAGGAAGTGACAAGCGCTCTCTCCGATCTCGAGGGTGTGGTGGAAGAAGACGAGGTCACATACCAAGCGCTTAGAGCTAAATATGTCAGCCTGAAGACAGAATACAACAGGGCGAATGGTACTTACGATGCGTATGTTGGTGAATTTAATGAACAGAATGCTTTATATCAAAGACAAGTCGAGTCTTGGAATAAGGGTAAAAGAAATTCTAAAGAACAATTCGAACGGCTAGAGGCGGATAGAAAGATACTTGAGGCAGAAATAGTAGAATTAGAGCTCCAGGAGGCCAAACTCAATGAAATGGCGCGAGAAATCAATACTCTAGTGAGTACACTCAACCGTCTGGCTAAATCACTTAATCTCAATGTCGAAACCTACAACACCATCGGTGCCTCACGCGGCGAGACATTCACCGGAGGAGTTTACCGTAGCACTGAAGGAGTCCAAGAAATCAATATCTACGAGTTTAGCAGTCGAGATAAATTAGTGCGAATTCTGGCCCACGAACTTGGTCACGCTCTGGGTCTGGGGCATCTCGATCGTCGAGAAGCCATGATGTACCGCTTAAATGAGGGTGATGCCGGAGTTTTATCGGAGGCAGACCTCGCGGCGTTACGGGCTCTCTGTTATAATAAGGATATTAGAAATTGATAAATAAGATTTATGGCAAAAGGAAATAATCCACAAAAGAGAGAGAAGAAAAAACCGAAGAAAGATAAAAAGAAGTAGCAGGAAAAAATGGGAATATTCAAAAATTTCCTGCTCAAACAGGCACTGAAGGCGAAAATGAAAGACGTGCCGGAAGCGGAACGAGAAAGGCTGCTTGCGCTGATGGAAAAGAATCCCGATTTTTTCAAAAAGATCGGTGAGGAGGTGCAAAAAAGGGTGAAAGCGGGCCAAGGCGAGATGGCCGCCACGATGGTAGTGATGCGCGAGCACCAGAGTGAACTTCAGCGGTTGCTGAAGTAATTATCAATTTTCAATTTAAAATTTTCAATCAATTTACAATGAAAATTCTAAATTTTAAATTATAAATTTATGAAAAGCCGAAAGATTTTCATATTGTTAGGTCATCCGGATAATGACAGCTTAAATTGCACTTTGGCTGACGAGTATCAAAGAGGGGCGGAAGAAGCGGGACACGAAGTCCGTCGAATGAATATCAGCGAGATACGATTTGATCCGGTTCTTCATCATGGGTACAGATTGATACAAGAGCTTGAACCAGACCTGCTTGCGTTCCAAGAAAATGTCCGGTGGTGTGAGCATTTCGTTATTTTCTATCCTTCTTGGTGGTCCACTATGCCAGCGCTTCTAAAGGGTCTCATTGATCGCACATGGTTACCGAATTTCGCCTACAAGTTCACTCATGGAGGCAACTTTTGGAGTAAATTGTTGAAAGGTAGGAGCGCCGCTATGATTATCACCTCTGATACGGCTCCACTGGTCCAGCGCATTGTCTTTGGTGACACGACCAACGAACTGCGCAAAGGAATCCTGTGGTTTGCCGGCTTCTCTCCCATCCGTGTCTACAAATTTGGCTACCTCAAGCACTTTGGCATGTGGCGCCGTGAGCGTATGAAGCGCAAAGTTTATAACCTTGGGAGGAAAGCAAAATAAAATAAAAAGGATTCGCTATTTTTGTCAAATCCCACTATGATTTAGTGAGAGGTAGATTATCTACCTAAACATCAACCAGTTCTTTCACCAGTTCTTTTTCAAGAGAGGAGGGTCTCATGAATCGGTCTATCATCCAAGGTGGAATGGGGATCTACATATCAAGCCCTCTTCTTGCCAACACGTGTTCTCGGGCCGGTGTTCTCGGCACTGTGTCGTGCACCGGGGCTGAGCGTGTCCTAGCGCACCTGCTCCAGAAGGGAGACGCGGGTGGCCACTATCGGCGGGCACTTTCGCTTTTTCCGTTTCCAGAAATCACGGAGCGGATACTGGTCAAGTACTTCATCGAAGGAGGTAAGCCTGCGAATGATGAGTTCAAAGAGGTGCCGCTGTTTTCTATGCGGCCACGCCGGGATTTAATCGAGCTTACCATCGCGGCTAGCTTCGCTCTCATCTGGCTTGCCAAAGAGGGGCATGATGGTCCGATAAGCGTCAACTATCTGGAGAAGCTCCAGATCGGACACATCTACCATCTTACGGGGGCAATGCTCGCAGAAGTCGACTTCGTAACGATGGGGGCTGGGCTTACACTTCAAATCCCGGGAGTACTCGACGCGATAGCATCAGGAGGAAGTCCTTCCTATCGGGTGTCTGTGGAAAGGAGCACAAGGGGAAATGAAACGATCAGCTTCAATCCGCGCGAATTTCTCGGGGAGAAATTTCCCCGAGAACTCAAACGGCCCGGTTTTCTGCCGATCGTCTCCACAGATGTACTAGCCAAACTCATGGTCGCGAAGTTGCCCTCCGGAAGCATCCAAGGTTTCGTCATTGAATTGCCTTCTGCCGGTGGTCACAACGCGCCTCCCCGCAGAAAGGGTGTGTTCGACGAAACCGGCCAGCCCGTCTACGGAGAGAAGGACGACGTAGCCTTCAATGTACTTCGTGATCTGGGTATTCCGTTCTGGGTCGGTGGTTCATTCGCTTCGCCCGAAGGTCTTGCGAGAGCGCAAGCACTCGGTGCAGTCGGTATCCAAGCTGGTTCGATCTTCGCCCTCAGCGAAGACTCTGGCATGAACCCGACCTACCGTGCAAAGATGAGGCGTCTCGGCTATCGAGGAGAACTTACAGTTCGTACAGACCCGAATGCGTCACCAACCGGGTTTCCGTTCAAAGTCCCGCAACTCGCTGGCACGATGTCTGAACCAGAAGTGTATGCTGCGAGAGAACGACACTGTAGCCGTAAGGCATTGCAGTTTCCGGCGGAGCGGGCAGACGGCAAGGTTGTGTTTCGATGTGCGGCTGAGCCCGTCGATGATTTTCTGAAAAAGGGTGGTAGGTTCGAAGACACGGTCGGCGCGCGGTGTCTCTGCAATGGGCTCTTCTCGGCTGCCGGGCTTGGCGACCCGAAGGAGCTTCCCATCTTCACGATGGGAGATGACGTGAGTTTCTTGCGCCACCTCCTGCGTGATGAGAACGACTCTTACACCGCAGCAGAGGGCATCGCGTATCTGTTGTCTAGGCAGAAATAGCGACGTAGGGTTGTTCCCCCCGCCATGTCTTCGGACCTCTGGCGGGGTTTCCTTTAGAAAGCTAGACAGTGGAACTCAATATTACGCCTATATTGCCGAGTATCCTGGTAATGTTGGTTACCGCCGCATCAACATTGATGTTGAGGGACGCGAAAAGACTCATAAGTTGTGGACTAAGGATCTTCACACCTGCTTTTGTCAACTCGTCAACTCTTGGGCATGTGCCAATCCAGGCGAAGAGAAAGCGATAGTGAGCCCAACCAATACAAGTAATTTTTTCATGCGCGTTGGATTAACTTTAAGATAATAGTTCCGGAGGCGCTCATGCGCCTCGTGTGTTATAACGTATAGGATCTCCGCTTCTTTCATACGAAAGAGAAGGGGTAGATAAACGTCATGCCTATCGATGATGATAAAAAGCGCTTCACGGACATTTACAATCGAGAGTCAGACTCTTTATTTCGCTTTTGCCTGCTTAGGGTATCTGATAGAGAAAAAGCTCTCGATCTTACCCAAGAAGCTTTCAGTCGTCTGTGGAGTTCGATCGTCTCGGGTAAGAAGGTAAATAATCCGAGGGCTCTACTCTACACGGTGACGCGTAATCTCATCATTGATTGGTATAGAAGGATCAAGTCGGTATCTCTCGAGGGTTTGTCTAAGGAAGATGAAGATAGAGAGTTTGATGTCCCCGACGAAAAAGCCACTCTCGAGATAGAACTTAATGCTGACTCCAAGCGAGTGCTTTCGATGTTGGAGAAGCTCGAGCCACGCTACAAAGAGGTCGTCTATCTCAGGTATGTATCGGACCTTTCACCGAAGGACATCGCGAAAGTTATGGATCTTAACGCCAATACTGTCTCGGTACGCATCTCTAGAGGGATAAAGGCACTCAAAAGACTCATGGGTATCGCAAGCAATAATCATGAATAAAGAAGATTTTAAAAAAGGAATAAGTGGATTAAAGAATCTCCGTATGACGGATGAAGAAAAGACGCGCATGCTCAAGGCAATCCTCTCCTCGTCGGTAGAATCTCCGTATATGAAGCGTGTTCCCACGTTTGCTTTTATATACTCTCATCACGGGCGCGTTATTCTGGTCACTTGTCTTGTGGCTCTAATTTCTTTGGGCACGGTGACATACGCCTCTGAAGCTTCTTTACCTGGAGACGTGCTTTATCCCATCAAAACTAGAGTGGTCGAATCAGTGCTGGACATAGTCAATAGCGCGCCGGAGAGAAAAATTGTTTGGGAAGAAAAGAAAATCACGCGTCGTATCATAGAAGCGGAAATGTTGGCCGAGAAAGATGAGCTTGATGATGAGAGGCTAGAAGAACTTGGGCGAAGCATCGAGAAAAGCTCCTCTGCTTTCGCTCAGGCAGTGAGTATCATGGCTTCTTCTACAAATTTAAAGCAAGAGTTTCGTATGAGACTGCAAGAGCGTAAGGAAGTGTCCAATCGGGAAAAAAGAGATAAAGAGGCATCAGAAATTGAGGCGACCAGTACGGACAAAGTCTCGAGAGAGAAAATACAGAGACTCAGGGATGCTGTTATAAAAGTTTTAGACGACGAGGATAAAGAAAATAACCATTCAGATAGTGGAGAAGATGAAAATCAAGAGAGTAAGGGTGAACTAAATGATAAAATAGAGACAGAAATAAAAATTGGGTTTTGAGATATAATCTCCACTTGACATAATTTATGAAAGGTGCTACACTGGCCACAGTTCGGCTCTTTAACACCACTTGCGTCCTTCGGGATGCGTTACTAAAAAGGAAGGATATGCCCAATGGCCAGCGCGTCCGAAACCAGCATCATTGACCTCGCGATTCCGTGCCAGTTGCCGTTTGGCGGCGTCGAGCATATGAGCCCGGCGAAGTCAGGTGTCGTGGAGCTCGAACGCCGTAATGACGACCTTTACCTCTATGTTCGCTATGGTCGTTGGTTCGGAGATTCTGGAGGAGGTCTGGTCGTGTCGGGCCGTCACCGGCTCGACAGCATCTGGGGCGATCGCGACCCGTCCGCGTCTGTCCGCGTCCGTCGCAAGTTAGGTGCTTTGGACTAGATCGCTTGGTTCCTCATGGAATCTTTGCGTCTAGTCCCTGGGCCCGCGATCCGTTTCGCGGGCCTATTTCTTTTGTTAAACTACCTTTAGTAGCTCGCTATATCTCTCCGGCTAAGTGTATCCCATTCGAGTTCAAGATTAAAATTCTTCCTCCCAGGAAGCCATTTGGGAATCATTGAGGAAAATGCTTGACAGGCATATTATATTTGATAAGATACTTATATATTCAGTATCTTACATAATATGACCAACCGCAAACAAAAAGTTAAGGAGTTGATGGAAAGCTTCCAATCGCTGAAACGCTCCATGATGTTTCAGACTGCCGGCAGTTTAAAAATACCTCGAATTACTCCATCACAGTGGGGTGTACTAATGATTGTTGAAGGACTCGGGAAAACTACGGTCAAAGACGTGGCCAAAACACTTGGTATAACCAGCAGTGCGGCAACTCAGCTCATTGATGGTTTAGTCACGAGTGGCTATGTAGTAAGAGAGGAGCATGCGGAAGATCGCCGTAGAGTAACACTTACACTTTCTACAAAAACTAAAAAGCAAGTCGAAAAAATGAAAGAAGAAGGCATCAAGCATTTTCTCAAGCTTTTTGAAGTGTTAAGCGATGAAGAATTTGGTCAGTTTATCTTACTTAATAAAAAAATTACGGACTCGTTCCGGTATAAATAAATTATTTTATATGGAAACAATATTAAATACATTCAAAAAGGTTCGACATTATGCTTTTGGCCACAAGAGTTGGGCTATTGCACTTGTTGGAGTAGCGGCGTTAGGCGGATACTTCGGAGCCCAAACTTTTGATGGAGGTTTAGAAATTCAATATGTTCTAGCGGCAGTCGAGAAAAACATAATCGAAGTAAAAGTTGCTGGTAGTGGTCAGGTCTCTGCCACCAGTCAGATTGATGTTAAATCGAAAACTTCTGGTGAAATTGTCTGGACAAACGCTAAAAGTGGCCAAGAGATTAAGAAAGGGGCAACACTTTTTTCTTTCGATACAAGCGACGCGCAGAAGTCAATTAGAGATGCCGAGCTTGATCTCGAAAGCACTAAGCTTGCCCTAAGATTATCACGGACGGGCCAAAGTGAGGATATAGAAAAGCAAAGAGTAGCAGTGGCTAGCGCTTATACCAAACTTCTCAACTCAACATTTGAGGTTGTGCCCTACGATCTAAGGGATAAATATACAAACACTGATTCTCCGACCTTAAGCGGCAATTACACTTTGGGCAAAGAGGGAGATATTATTATTGAGACTTATGAATCTGTAGGCGGTGTCTCTTATCGCTTATTTGGGCTCACTGGTGACGGTGGTATGGTAAACAATATTACCGCCCAGCCACTAGGAAATACCGGCCTCTACATCAAATTCGCAACTGACGATTATACTCAAAACGGCAAGACGTGGGTTGTTCATATACCCAATAAAGACGCGGGTAATTATGTCGCAAATTTGGAAAACTATGAGAATACAAAGAGCGAACTTCAAAGAATGGAAAACCAGTCCGGCACAAGCGGAATCGAATTAGAATCAAAAGAACTCAGCGTCCGCCAAAAGGAGAACGCCCTTCTTAACGCGAAAGAGAATCTAAGAGATTACTACGCAGTTGCGCCGTTTGATGGCGTGATAGCCGCTGTAAAAGTCAAGACCGGAGAAACGGTATCCGCGAACACTATTCTTGGGACAATCATAACTAAGCAAAAGACTGCCGAAATTTCCTTGAATGAAATAGACGCCGCCAGAGCTCAGATTGGGCAAAAAGCCTCTCTCACCTTTGACGCGATACCAGATCTCACCCTGACCGGACAAGTCAGAGAAATTGATGCCATAGGCACGGCTTCACAAGGAGTTGTTACCTACAACGCCAAGATTATTTTTGATACCCAGGATGATCGAGTAAGGCCAGGTATGAGTGTGTCCGCAGAAATCGTTGCTGAAACAAAAACCGATGTCCTAACGGTTCCTAATGCGGCTCTCAAATCACAGAATGGAAGTTTTGCTGAAGTGGTGGACAATATCTCACCCCAAGTATCATTAACTGCAAACGTAAGTGCAGCTTTCTTACCGAACTTGCCACGTAGACAGGAGGTCGAAATCGGGATCTCAAACGATGAGGTTACTGAAATTAAGAGTGGACTCAAAGAAGGAGATATTGTAGTGGTCCGCACTCTCCAAGGAGACCAAGGTGCTCAGACGAAACCTTCCCGACCCGGTCTTTTTGGAAGATAAACATATGATTGAATGTGTAAATACTTCAAAGACATATAAAAGCGGCGGTGAAGAAACCAAGGCTCTCGATAACGTCTCCTTCAAAATAAATGAAGGTGAGTTCGTGGCTATCATGGGTCCGTCCGGCTCAGGGAAATCAACGCTGATGCATATTCTAGGATGTCTCGATATCCCAACCAGCGGCACCTATTCGCTCGATGGTCATGATGTTTCTAAATTATCCGAGGATGAGCTCGCCGAGATACGTTTAGGGAAGATAGGGTTTGTTTTCCAAGCTTTCAACCTCTTGCCACGCACAACAGTCCTGCGCAATGTCATGTTGCCTTTGGTCTATTCCGGGGTTCCTAAAGAAGAAAGGGAGCGTCGGGCAAAAGAGGCTCTTTCTGCCGTCGGCTTCCCTGAAGATAGGTATTATCATTATTCTAACCAAATTTCCGGAGGCCAGATCCAGCGCGTGGCCATTGCCAGGGCACTGGTCAATAACCCGAGCATTATCTTGGCAGATGAACCGACGGGAAATCTTGATACGAAAACCGGAGAAATCGTGCTTGGCACTTTTCAGAAATTAAACAAGGAAGGACGGACGATAATTCTCATCACGCATGAACCTAATGTGGCCGAGCATGCGGCACGCGTCATCCATATCCGAGATGGCAATATCATTGAAGACAGGCGGCTTAAGCAAAGAATTATTTCAGAAATATGAATTTAAACGATATTCTCCAAGAAACATACACTGCTCTTGTGGCTAATAAGACGCGCTCGATTCTCACCATGCTCGGGATTATCATCGGCATTGGTTCGGTTATAGCCATGATTTCTTTAGGTCAAGGCGCTTCCGGCAGCATCACTTCAAGCATTCAAGGATTAGGATCAAATCTCTTAACTATTGTGCCCGGAGCCATTGAACCGGGGCGGGGGCAAGTTTCCTCTGGCCGCGGTTCGGCGGAGACTCTTAAAAATGCAGATGTGGTAGTGCTTGAAAAAATTCCCGGCGTTGCTTACGTATCGCCGGAGTTGGTCCGCAGGTTTCAAATCATCGCTCCGACTGGAAACAATACGAATTCAAGTATAACTGGCGTATCCCAGGACTACGCCTCGGTGCATAGTATAACTATGGCCCAAGGATCATTTATCACTGACGCCAATATCAGGAGCCTTTCAAAGGTGGCGGTACTTGGGCCTACCATTGCTGCTGATCTATTTGGAGAAGAAAATACGATAGGGAAAACCATTCGCATCAACTCCACTAATTTCAAGATCATCGGCATCTCGGAATCAAAAGGAGGTAGCGGATTCGGTGGTAGCCCCGACGAATCAGTGTATGTGTCGCTTCCCGTCATGCAAAGAGTTCTCGCTGGAGCTGATTATCTTTCAACCATTGCTGTTTCCGTTGAGAATGAGGAAATGATGCCACAGGTTCAAGAGGAAATCACTGCTACCTTGATTCAAAAACATAGGGTGGATGTAGAAAATCCTGATTTCTCCATCATTTCTCAGAAGGATATTTTAAGTACCCTCGATCAAATTACGGGCATACTCACCATATTTCTTGCTTCTATCGCCGGAATATCGCTTTTGGTGGGAGGCATTGGCATTATGAATATGATGTTAACTACAGTGACAGAAAGAACCAGAGAAATCGGTCTTCGCAAGGCTATTGGAGCAACGAAGAAAAATATAAGCCTTCAGTTCTTGGCTGAATCAATTCTATTAACATTTACTGGCGGAGTAATCGGAGTCATACTCGGCTGGCTCATCTCTTTTGCTGTTTCGAGTTTTGCCGGTATTGACGCCTCAGTATCACTTAGGTCGGTTGCGCTTGCTTTCGGCGTGTCGGCCGGAATAGGCATTATTTTCGGATACTATCCCGCGCGCAGAGCATCCTCACTTAATCCTATTGAGGCATTAAGACACGAATAATACTCCATCTTTTTATTTATTTGCTAATATGGAGAAATGTTAAGCATCGGCATAGTAGGTCTTCCTAACGTAGGCAAATCAACGCTTTTCAACGCGCTGACCAAGCAGAGCGTGCCGGCGGAGAATTACCCCTTCTGCACCATTGACCCGTCGGTCGGGATTGTGCCCGTGCCAGACGAGCGGCTCCAACGGCTCAGCGAGTTGAGCCGTTCAAAAAAGACTATTCCCGCGGTCGTCGAATTTGTCGACATCGCCGGACTGGTCAAGGGTGCTTCCGAAGGCGAAGGATTAGGTAACAAATTTCTCTCTCATATCCGCGAAGTGGATGCCATTATCGAGGTGGTTCGCACTTTTGAAGACCCCAATATCATCCACGTGCACGAAAAAGTGGACCCGCTCTTTGATATCGAAATTATCAATCTGGAACTTGAAGCCGTGGGCATCAAGAAACCGATTTTATATGTATTGAACGTGTCAGAAGTCAGCCCTTCGACTCCGCTCAGGGTAACAGACTTACCGGGGCCGTCTGTTAAAGTTGATCCTATCTTTGGTACTGGGCTCGACAAATTGATAACCGAAGCATATAAACTACTCGATTTAATCACATTCTTTACTACGGGAGAAGACGAGTCGAGAGCCTGGACGACGTGGCGCGGTGCCAAGGCCCCGGAAGCGGGTAAATCAATTCACACTGACTTTCGAGACAAGTTTATCCGCGCGGAAGTGATTCACTATGATAAGCTTATCGAAGCTGGTTCTTATGCTAAAGCAAGAGAAAGGGGCTGGCTTCGGATAGAAGGTAAGGAGTATGTGGTACAAGATGGAGATGTTATTGAGTTTCTGATATAATGGTTCGACAAGCTCACCATAAATGAAGCTATGAATACAAAAATAACCGCCAAGGACTTCTTTTTACACATTGCTGTCATCGTTCTTCTTTACACGGGTACGGTGGCGCTCTTAAACATTTTGTTCAATGTCATTAATGTCGCTTTCCCACAGGTTACTCAATATGGCTACTACAACTCGACTTCTATCAGTTTGCCAGTAGCAACCCTTGTCGTAGTTTTTCCGCTCTTTCTTTTCCTCGCTAATGTACTTCACAAAGGTTATGCGGCAGATCCGGGTCAGAAAGAGTACCCGGTACGCAAATGGCTCATCTACATCACACTTTTTATCGCTGGAGGAGTGCTCGCCGGCGACCTCGTTACTCTCATCTATTACTTTCTGGACGGGCAGGAATTGACGACCGCTTTTCTCTTGAAAATTCTCTCGGTGCTGGTAGTTACTGGCGCTATTTTCGGTTATTATCTCGATGACTTAAAAGATCGGCTGACAGGTCTACGTAGGAACATCTGGAGAGTAGTAGCAGCGATTTTGGTGCTTGGCTCGATTATTGCCGGATTCAGCGTGTTGGGCACTCCCCAGAGTCAGCGTATGCTCCGCTACGATTCACAAAAGGTTTCTGATTTGCAAAGTATCCAATGGCAGATTGTAAATTACTGGCAACAAAAAGGAACATTACCCACCGCTCTTGAACAACTTCGAGATCCAATTTCTGGATTTGTAGTTCCGATAGATTCTCAAAATAAAAAACCTTACGAATACAAAAAAACCGGTAACCTTTCATTTGATTTATGCGCTGAATTTAATAAGCCTCTAGAGGCAACGAACGATTCCATAGCCAGAATGATCTATCCTGAACCAATGGGTAAATTGAACGAGAGCTGGCAACATGAAGCCGGACATCAATGTTTCTCCCGTACTATTGACCCAGAACTTTATCCGGTGAGACCAAAGATCTAAATGCATGAGTACAATCCTCAAAATATAGAAAAAAAATGGCAAGAGGAGTGGGATAAGTCCGGTATTTACCATGCGGAAGACCATTCTAAGAAACCAAAATATTACGCTCTCATAGAATTTCCTTATCCCTCTGGAGATGGCTTACATGTTGGGCATGTGCGCAGTTATACGGCAATGGATATCGTTTCCCGCAAACGCCGGATGGAGGGAGCTAATATCCTCTACCCTATAGGCTGGGATGCTTTTGGTTTACCCACGGAAAATTATGCGATAAAAACTGGCCGTCCCCCTAGAGAGATAACTAAGGAAAATAGTGACACCTTTCGTAAACAACTTAAGTCTCTTGGTCTATCCTTTGATTGGTCACGGGAAATTAATACTACCGACCCTAAATATTATAAATGGACGCAATGGATATTTTTGAAATTTCTTGAGAATGGTCTCGCATACAAAGCGAAGATACCTATCAACTGGTGTCCCAAATGTAAGATTGGTCTGGCGAATGAAGAGGTGGTGGATAGTAACTGTGAGCGATGTGGCACACCAGTAGAGCAGAAGGAGAAAGAACAATGGATGCTTGCCATCACCAAGTACGCTGACCGACTCTATGATGATTTAGATACTGTTGATTACCCGGATAGGGTCAAGACTCAACAAAAAAATTGGATTGGGAGAAGCAATGGGGTGTTAATTAGATTTGACGATATCGAGGTTTTTACCACGAGACCAGATACAATTTTCGGGGCCACTTTTGTAGTGATATCTGGTAAAGAGGATAAATTTACCGGCCGCTTCGTGACCAATCCCGCCACTAAAGAAAAAATTCCAGTTTGGGAAGCGGAATACGTGATGTCTAGCTACGGTACAGGAGCAATAATGGCCGTACCGGCCGATGATGAGAGAGATATGGAGTTTGCAAAGAAATTTAATCTCCCGATTGTTGAGAATTACACTCCTGCGGGATTTGAGGATTACGGAAAAAAGATCACGAAATATAAATTACGAGATTGGGTGTTCTCGAGACAACGCTACTGGGGAGAACCAATACCAGTGGTGCATTGTGATAAGTGCGGTGTCGTGCCAGTGCCGGAGAAAGATTTGCCGGTAAAATTGCCCGAGGTGGAGAAATATGAACCGGGACCAGACGGCGAGTCACCGCTTGTCAACATGACAGAGTGGGTAAATACGAAGTGTCCAAAATGCGGTGGGAAGGCCAAGAGAGAGACGGACGTCATGCCCAACTGGGCTGGCTCTTCTTGGTATTTTCTTGCTTATCTTTTCAATAAAGAGGGATTCGCGAGTTCTGCGTCCATTGAAAATTGGAAATTGCAAATTGAAAATTTACGACATTTCATGCCTGTGGACTGGTACAACGGGGGAATGGAGCACACAGTGCTTCATCTTCTTTATTCGCGCTTTTGGAATAAATTTCTTTTTGACTTGAAACTTGTTCCTACCAGTGAACCATATAAAAAGCGCACCTCCCATGGTCTCATCCTTGCTGAGGGTGGAGAAAAAATGAGCAAGTCTAAGGGCAATGTTATTAATCCCGACACGATAGTGGAGCAATTTGGCGCGGACACCCTGAGGCTTTACGAGATGTTTATGGGTCCCTTTGAACAAGCCATTGCCTGGAGTGAGGGTTCACTTATTGGCCCAAGACGATTTCTCGAGAAAGTGTGGCGTTTAAGAGGTCGAACCTCAGATACTAATTCCCGAGGTTCGACCTCGGAGAATTTGATGCATCAAACTATAAAAAAGGTTTCAGAGGATATAGAGTCGATGGGATTCAATACTGCCGTTTCGGCTCTGATGATTTATGCCAATACTCTGGACAAACAGGAGAAAGTCTCCCAACAAGAATTTGAAACACTCCTTCTTCTTTTAGCGCCATTTGCTCCGCATATCACGGAAGAATTATGGAGAACTCTTGGACACAAAGATTCTATCCACACCGGGGACTGGCCGACCTACGACCAGAAAAAGATTGAAAAAGATGAAGTCACTCTCGCGGTGCAAGTCGATGGCAAGGTGAGAGCCAATCTCTTTGTGGCTCGTGGTCAAGATGAGGAAGAAATAAAAGCAATCGTGCTGACGTTGCCAGAAGTGAAAAAGTGGCTTGATGGCAAAGAGCCCAAAAGAGTCATTATCGTGCCAGACAGGATTGTCAGCATTGTTACTTGACATATATTTGTATGGATGATACAAATGAAAAGAATTATGAGCGAAAAAATTACTCTTCACTTTAAGCCCAAAGAAGTCACCCGGCGTCTTTTGTCGAGTCTGGCCAAGCGTAGTCAAGATGTTCTAGTCAGTCGATATGGGTTGGGATCCAAGGCCAATAAGCTGACCCTCGATGCTATTGGCAAGAAATACCACATCACTCGCGAACGCGTCCGCCAGATCGAGAATCACTCGCTTGTCACTATCCGCAAGTCGAAAATATACAAAGATTCTGAGCCCATCTTTACTGAACTGAAAGAGGTTATCATTGGTCTAGGCGGCCTGGTGGCTGAAAAAGACCTTTTAAAGCACTTGAGTGAAGATTCGCATACCCAAAACCATTTTCACTTTCTTCTAGTCATTGGTGAGGAATTCAAGCGTGAGAAGGAAGACGAAGAGTTTAGGCACCGCTGGCATGTCGATGCGGCATTATCTGATAAGATTAAAACGGCTCTTCGCAAATTGTATGCCAAGCTCTCCGATGATGAGTTAGTGTTTGAAAGTGACCTCATCAACTCTTTTCTCGAGGAGGTCAAAGATTTAAATGAGAAGTATAAAAATGATGAGGTCATCAAGCGCTGGCTCTCCATTTCCCGCAAAATCGGCAAAAACCCTTTGGGAGAATGGGGGCGTTTTTCTTCTTCCAACGTCAATGCCAAGGGCATGCGTGACTTTGCTTTTCTAGTTATCAGGAAGCACGGCTCTCCCATACATTTCAAGGACGTAGCCAAGGCTATTACCCAATACTTCAATAAAAAAGCGCATGTGGCGACCACTCACAACGAACTGATCAAAGATCCCCGATTTGTTCTGGTCGGCCGCGGGCTTTACGCTCTCTCTGAATGGGGGTATATGTCAGGTGTGGTTAAGGATGTTATCAAGAAGATTTTGGAAAAAGAAGGACCTTTACCGAAGGAAAAAATTATCGAAAAGGCTCTCAAGGAACGTTACGTCAAGGAGAACACTATCTTGGTCAACCTTCAGAATCCGAAGTATTTTAAGAAGGACTCTTCCAATCGCTATCTAAACGTCTAAGTTCCGTGTAGAATTAGAGTCATGATTGAGGACTTCATTTCTCTTTTCCAAGCCGATTTTTACCTGAAGGTCTGGCGATTCGCGCTCGCGACCTGGCCTGTCTGGCTGCCCCTCTCTCTAGTGAGTTTTCTCTTTAGCACCTGGTTTGCTTATAAACGGCGGGAGTGGCTTAAAAAAACAGGAAGCATCCTTCTGGAAATAAAAATTCCGAAAAATACGGACAAAACACCGGCCGCCATGGAGATGGTCATAGAGGGAATTTGGGAAGATGTCATAGGTTCACTTACAGGTGCTTACTTGGAGGGTGAGGTGAGAGATGTCTTTTCTCTGGAGATGGTGTCAATCGGCGGTGAAGTAAAGTTTTTCATCTGGGCGTTCCCTAAGTGGAAAAGTATCATAGAGTCAAGGATTTATGCCCACTATCCAGGTGCTGAAGTGACAGAGGTAGAAGACTATGCCGTCAAAGTCATCTTTGATCCGACGAAGATGAATTTATGGGGTATCACTACCAGGCTTGTCAAACCGGATGCTTACCCAATCAAAACTTATATAGACTTCGAGCTTGATAAAGCGGGCAAAGAACAGGAAGAAATAATAGACCCGCTCGCTCCCGTCCTTGAATATTTGGGTACGCTTAAACCCGGGGAGCAAGCGTGGATCCAGATCGTAATTCAAGGTCATCGCAAAGAAGGTCTTCAAGACACGCGTCTGTTCAGTAAGCCTGATTGGAGAGAAGGTATAAAGAAAGAAATAAAGAAAATTATTGAAGAAGAACCGTTTATCAAACCTGAAGCGGGCCAACCCGCCAGTCTTTTCAATCTCACCAAGGTTCAGTCCGATACCATTGCGTCCATTCAACGCAACTCCGCCAAACTGGCCTTTGATTCCATGATGAGAGTGGTTTATGTGGCACCCAAGGAAATTTATGTCAGGACGAGAGGCGTGGGTATTATAGGCAGTATGCGCCAGTTCGGTTCCAGGACTCTCAATGGTATCCGGCCGCACAAGTTTATCCCCGGGATTGTTTATCCTTGGGAAGATTTTCTTGATATTAGAAGAAAGTATAATCAGAGGACACTGCTTGAAGCTTATAAGAGGCGCTCTTTTTTTAATGTCCCGTTCAAGCACGTTTTCGGCAAGCCCTATGTCCTGACGACTGAAGAGCTGGCCACCATTTTCCACTTCCCGGGTGCGACCGTCACTACTCCGACCCTTATTCGTGTGCCTTCCAAGAGGGCAGAGGCCCCGTTAGACTTGCCAGTATAATGTTGAGGACTTACATTTCGTTCGCGGGTATAGTCCTGTTTGTTATCATCTTCTTTCCCACTGTCCCACCGTTCTCTTTCCCCTCTGGCTCTATCGTTACTGTACCGGAAGGTATCGGACTCTACACGCTCGCGGAAAGATTGAAACAAGACAGAGTAGTACGCTCTCCTTTCTGGTTCCGGGTAGTTGCTATCGCGCTTGGCGGAGAGCGTGATATGAAGGCGGGTCAATATCTCATGTCTAGTCCGCAAAACGTTTTTGTCATTGCTTGGCGGGTGTCCCGCGGAGATTACGATATCGAAGCGATCAAACTGACCATTCCGGAAGGCTTCACCGTCGAGAAGATCTCCGCACTTTTCGACGAGAGATTCACATTCTTCAACCACACGGATTTCCTAGCTTGGGCACCGGAGGGTTATCTTTTCCCCGACACTTATTTTATACCGGTGACCGCTACAGCCTCTTCAACTATCAAACTACTCGGTGACAACTTCGCCCACAGAATTACCCCCATTATGCCGGACATAGAGTCTTCGGGTAGGACTCTGGAAGAAGTCATTACTATGGCCTCGCTTATCGAAGCAGAAGCGAAGACTAGAGAGGACCGCGAAATGGCTTCGGATATTCTTTGGAAACGGCTTAAACTCGGAATGCCACTACAGATTGATTCAGAGATGGGCACGTACGAATTTATCGGCCTACCGGAGAATCCAATCAATAACCCTGGTATTGTCTCGATTGAAGCCGCGATTCATCCGACTTCAACACCATATTTGTATTTCTTGACAGGCAGAGATGGGAAAATGCATTATTCCCGAACTTTTGACGAACATGTGACGAAGAAACTCAAATACATCAAATAAACCTCTCGACTTCGCTCAGCGGAAGTAAAGAGCGTAATAAGTGGTGAAATTAATCCATGAAGCCCAATAATTTCTTCAAACAGAAAGATAATAAAGAATTATACCAATAACATCCTTACAAACTTGAGAATGTAAGGATGTTTGGTATACTGTAAATATGGCGAAAATAAAAACGGCGAAACAAATGGAACGACATCTCAAGGGCATATCGAACCATTATCGCATTGGGATACTTCTTCTTATTGCAGAACATGACAGCATAACTTTGGAGGATATTGTTGAGACGCTTGACGCTAATGAAAAAACTATCGGCGAACATACACGGCGGCTGTATCATGCGGGGCTACTCAACAAAAAATATCGCGGTAAATTCGTGGAACATACCTTGTCGCCGTACGGTAAAACATTTGTTCGTTTCCTGCAGTTGTTCCAAAAGATATAACAACATCCTTAAATCGTGACAAAACGGCTAAAAAAGGATATAAGGTTTACATGACTAGAATTTGGAATAAAGACAGACAAACAAATGCCCCTCTTAAAAGAAAAGTCTTCGTCGGGCTTTCGGGAGGCGTCGATTCCGCGGTGAGCGCGGCGCTTTTGAAACAGCGCGGATTTGATGTTACGGGTGTTTTTATCAAAGTCTGGCAACCGGATTTTTTACCTTGCAGTTGGAGAGATGAGCGACGTGACGCTATGAAAGTGGCCATCGCACTTAATATTCCATTCCTCTTTTTTGATTTTGAACAAGAGTATAAGAGAGGCGTGGTGGACAAGATGATCACTGAATATAAGATTGGTCGAACCCCGAATCCCGATGTCCTCTGTAATAAAGAAGTTAAATTTGGCGCATTCTGGAAGAAAGCGAAAGAAATGGGGGCGGATTTTGTAGCCACCGGACATTACGCGCGGATCGAAAAAGGACAATTAAAAGAAGGCAAAGATAAGGAGAAGGATCAATCCTATTTTCTCTGGACTCTGACTCCAAGTGACCTCCATCACACTCTTTTCCCAGTCGGTCATTTGGAAAAAGGCGAAGTACGTAAATTGGCTCGAAAATATAACCTACCCGTCTCCGAAAAGAAAGACAGCCAAGGCATCTGTTTTATCGGCGATGTCAGTATGGACGAATTTCTGTCTCATTTCATCTCGACCAAACCGGGTGATGTCTTAGATACTCGGGGCGCAATCATAGGCAGTCACAAAGGAGCTCCGCTTTACACTATCGGAGAAAGACATGGTTTCGAAATTACTGAAAAGCAACCGGATGACGGGGCTTTTTATATACTGTCTAAGAATATGGAGGCAAACACTCTGACAGTTTCAAACAAAGAACCAGAAATAATTTCTCTCTCACCGACTAAAATTACGGTTAAGAATATAAATTGGATTACCGAACCTTCAGGACCGTCGCTTTGGGCAAAGGTTCGATATCGGGGAGAGAAGATGCCTGCCATCCTCTCTTTAGTGGGTTCGCGTCTCGCGGTGGAATTCAGAGAGCCGGTGCGAGGACTTTCCCTCGGCCAGTCAATAGTTTTCTATGATGGCGATGTTTGCCTCGGCGGTGGAGTGATGAATAAAATAATCAAATAATCTGCATAACATACGATATATCGTATGTTATATTTGAGTGGTATTTAGTCAATAGGAATGGGCCCGCGATCCTCCAATCGCGGGCCCGGATGGTATGTGGAAGTCTGCTCACCTGAAATGCCTGAAGCGCCGACGATTGCACTCTCGGCTAATCCAGACCGAGATAGTGCGCTGGTACAAGTTCCGGCCGTCTGGGAACTGATTGAGAGGGTAGTCATCCGGATTCTGGCAACGCTTGCAGTAGTAGTGCCACCCGTCCGACATTTCACCAGAGACTAGTTGGTAGCTTTGGGGAATGAGTTTCCCATCAACATCATGTCCGAGAAGCCAGCAGACAGCATTGTTGAACTCCAATTTACTTTCCCGTCTTGGCATTTTGGCCCCCTGTGTTGGTTGTCTAGTAAGGTATAATAGCAAAGTAATGCAGATAACCAAACAGATCACGGTTCTGAAGGCGGACGGCAAGCGCGAGGCGTTTGAAATAGGGAAACTTAGCGCCTCACTTCTCCATTCCGGCGCGACAGAAGAAGCCGTCGAGAAAGTGATATCGCATATCTTGCCCGAGCTTCATGATGGTATGACGACTAATGATATTTATAAGCATGCCTTTTCTGTCCTTCAAGAAATATCGAGGCCGGTTGCCAGAAGTTACTCTCTCCGTCGCGCGGTTATGGATCTTGGACCATCAGGTTTCCCGTTTGAAGATTTTATAGCAGAAATTTTAAAAGCCAAAGGATTCAAGTGTAAGACTCGCGAGACCGTACTAGGCGGCTGCGTACCGCACGAAGTGGATGTGGTGGCCTATAACAAAAAGAAATTGATCATGATTGAAGCTAAGTTCCACAATGAGCTTGGCACTAAGTCGGACCTGAAAGTAGTGCTCTACATCAAAGCGCGATTTGATGATCTTGCTGGTAACGTCTTCAACTACGGTGGCACTAACAGGCGCATTACTGATTGTTGGCTTGTTACTAATACTAAATTCTCGAGTACGGCCATTCACTACGGCATTTGTAAAAATTTGACCATGATAGGATGGAATTATCCGGAAAAAGGCAGTCTGCAAGATATGATTGAAGGTGAAGCCCTTCATCCCATCACTTGTCTCGTCTCTCTCTCCTCCGCTGATAAAAAAACGCTTCTGGCAGAAAGGATAGTCCTCTGTTCGGATATTAAGAAAAATCCCAAGCTATTGAAAGAATTTCTCGGCAAAACCTTTGACATTCGGCCGGTTGTTGAGGAAATAAATGAATTGTGATGAAGAGTTAAGGAAGGTTAAAGATGAGGTTCTAGCGCTGACTCGCTCGCCGCTCTATGCCGAGCGAGTAAAGAACAAATATTTTCCAGTGATAGGGGAAGGGAGTCACTCGGCCAAGATAATGTTTGTCGGCGAGGCACCCGGGGAGAATGAGGCCAAAACTGGCCGACCGTTTTGCGGGCGGGCGGGGAAAGTGCTTGACGAACTTCTCGCTTCTGTCGGCATAGCGAGAAAAGACGTCTATGTGACAAATATTGTCAAAGACCGCCCGCCCGGCAACCGCGACCCATATCCTGATGAGATAGCGATTTACGCGCCGTTCCTCGACCGCCAGATAGAAATTATTAAGCCTAAGGTCGTGGCTACGCTGGGACGGTTCTCAATGCAATATGTCATGAATCACTACGGTCTTGAATGGGAGCTTGCTCCCATCAGTGTCTTGCACGGCCAAGTTTTTGATATTAACTTTTCCGCCGAAGGCGGACCCGCCTCTGGCGGGAAATTTGTTCCTTTCTATCATCCCGCCGCCGCTATTTATAATCAGCACCTTCTCGGCACTCTCAAGGAAGACTTTAAAGTGCTTAAGACTCTCGTTTAATTATGCTATATTCTTCTAATGCAATCTGAAGAAATTCGACAGCGATTCCTAACTTTTTTCGAGAAGCGGGGACACAAAATCATACCCTCGGCCTCGCTAGTGCCGGAGAACGACCCTTCTGTTCTCTTCACTACCGCGGGTATGCAGCAGTTCAAACCTTATTATCTTGGTGCGAAGAATCCTGTAGAGGACTTTGGTTCACAGAGTGTTGCTTCGGTGCAGAAAAGCGTCCGGACTTCAGATATCGATGAAGTCGGCGACGAACGACATCTGACCTTTTTCGAAATGCTCGGCAACTTCAGTTTTGGAGGTTATTGGAAAAAAGAAGCCATAAAGTATGCTCATGAGTTTATAACGAAGGAAATGGGCTTGAAAATCGACTACGTTAGCGTTTTTAAAGGCGAGATTGGAATACCGGCGGACATCGAATCTGAAGCAATTTGGAAATCTATTGATCCAAACATTGAGGTCAAGAAATTCGGTAGGGGCGATAATTTTTGGGGTCCGACGGGCGAGGAAGGGCCGTGTGGCCCAACTGCAGAGATTTACGTCGATGGCATAGAAATTTGGAATATCGTTTTCAATGAGTACTACCAGAATAAGGGTAAAACTCTTGAACCACTCGAAATAAAAGGCGTCGACACCGGCATGGGTCTGGAACGGCTCGCGATGGTCTTGCAAAAAGTCTCGACAGTTTTTGACACGGATCTATTCTCTGGGCTCATTAGGATGTTGCCGGGAAACATGGAAGAAAGAAAAAAGAGAATTATCGCTGATCATTTGCGAGCAGCTAGCTTCATCATTTGCGATGGCATCCAGCCGGGCAATAAAGGGGCAGGCTATATACTCCGGCGTTTATTAAGGCGGGTGTTGGCTCAATTTGATATGGAGCATATTAAGTCGGCGTTGAATTTGGTTGTCGCTAAGTACGGGGACGTATATAGGGAATTAAATAAAAACTTGATTCGGGAAGTAATCAATGAAGAATGGAGTCAATTTATTATTACGCTCAATCTTGGCATGAAGGAACTGGATAAATTAAAGAGTCTTGACTCTGAAACTGCCTTTCTCTTGTACAGTAGTTACGGCTTACCGCTTGATGTAATGAAGGATAAGTTTCCTGAACTTGATATCAAAAAATTTGAGAAGGAATTCAGCAGGCATCAAGAAATTTCTAAAGCGGGGATGGAACAGAAATTTAAAGGCGGGCTCGCGGGGCATAGTGAGATGGAGGTTAAGTACCATACCGCTACCCATCTCTTGCATCAAGCTCTGCGCGAGGTATTAGGTGAGGAGGTTTTTCAGAAAGGCTCCAACATTACACCAGAACGACTGCGCTTTGATTTCTCTTTCACACGAAAGATGACCGATGAGGAAAAGAAAAAAGTGGAAAATCTGGTCAATAGAAAAATAGCAGAGTCATTACCCGTTTCCTACGAAGATCTTTCGCTTGAAGAAGCGAAAAAGAGGGGAGCCGTTGGCTTGTTTGAAGAAAAATATGGTGATAAAGTACGTGTTTATAAAATAGGCGAGTTCAGTCTGGAACTTTGTGGTGGACCGCATGTGGAGAATACCAGCCTTCTCGGTCAGTTTAAAATTATTAAAGAAGAAGCCGTCTCCACAGGTACCAGAAGAATAAAAGCTATTTTAGAATGATTTGAAATAGGTTATACTCTAGGAGATGCCAAAAAAGATTGAAGACATTATCGTACCGGAAAGAAGAAGGAGTATCAGGGATATTCCTATCCCAGAAAGACGCGGAAATAATAACAAGTATCATCCTCCTGTACCTCCCCGTGACAATTTGAGTGCTCTTCAAATAGAAAAAGATTATTCAATCCCGCCCCATCCTGTCACAGAACAGGGGTGGCGGAAGAGAAAGAATGTCTGGATGGCGACAGGTTTCGCTCTCCTGGTGCTCATTTTTGCCGTTTTTTCTATTTTCAATGGGGCGACCTTGGCTTACGTCCCCAAGTCTAGCGCTCTCTCGTTTGACCAAGATATCTACACAGCACGTCAGACTGGAGAGGGTGGGCTGCTCTACAGTGTGATTAAGCTCTCTCTAGACAAGGGCTTAGAAGTGTCTGCGTCTGGAGAAGAAGAGGTTCAAAAAAAGGCCAATGGCACCATCATTATCTACAATACTAGCAGCCAAAAACAGAGATTAAGGGCGACTACGCGTTTCGAGACTCCCGATGGCAAGGTCTATCAGGTCACAGACGCCATCACTCTACCTGGTAAGTCGGTAGCTGGCGGCGTCGAAAAGTTAGGCACCTTAGAGGTTATAGTTTATGCCGAGCGCGCCGGAGAAGAGTTTAATATCGGTCTCACAGATTTCATCCTCCCGGGTCTTAAGGGAACGTCCTTGTCCTCATCTATTTATGCCCGCTCTAAGACAAAGATGTCTGGAGGATTTGCTGGTATTCAAAAGATAGTCGAGAGTGGAGAGATCGCGCGAGCCAAGGCCGAACTCGAAGTGGCCTTAAGGGACGAGCTTATATCCGAAGCCGAAGTCCAAGTACCGGAAGATTTTATCTTGTTTCCCGCTCTCTCCTCCGTGACTTTCGAGGACTTACCTCTCTCTGATTCTCTGAGTGGAGACAAGGCGATAGTTAATATCCGTGCCGACTTGTCGGGTGTCATGTTCAAGAAAGGCGATTTGTCTAATTATCTTGCTATAGATAAAATCGTGCGAGCTCTCGGCGAGTCAGTTGATATTATTGAACTTGATTCACTCAATTTGGCTTTCGTGGGCACTCTTCCAATAGATTTGTTGTCAAATGAAATCAAGTTCTCCGTTACCGGTGAGGCAGTAGCTGTATGGCGTACAGACGAGGTAGCTCTGAAAGCAGATTTAATCGGAAAACATAAAAGAGATATTCCCTCTATCCTTAATAACTATCCGACCGTACTCTCTGCGACCGCCACCATCCGGCCGTTTTGGAAAAAGTCTTTCCCATCTGATAGCGTGGACATATCGATAAGAAAACTACCCGTCAAGTAATATATGTCACAAAACAAAGCCTTGGATTTGGAGAGATCGGGTCTCGTCATTGAATCTCTGCCGAACATTATGTTCCGCGTTAAACTTGACCCTTCGACAAGCTCAGGGCAAGCGGACGAGTCTGAAGAAGTTCTATCTTATTTATCCGGTAAAATGCGTCTTCATCGCATCCGGGTCTTGGTGGGTGACAAAGTACTCCTTGAGCTCGAACCCTACGGTGGTAAAGCCCGCATTATCAAACGGCTCTAGACCCCCACACCTGTTTTTCTTTAAAACAGGTGTGGGGGTAGACAAAAAAATAAAGTTAAGCTAGAATGCAGACTTGTTATGAAAGTTAAGGCGGCGGTCAGGAAGTTGTGCACGCAGTGCCAAATAGTCCGTAGAAAGGGCTATGTTTATGTAACTTGCAAAGCCAATCCACGACATAAGCAAAGACAAGGCTAGATGAGAATACTTGGCATCACCATTCCAGAGGAAAAGCGTCTTGATATTGGCCTGACGGCCATCTTTGGCATTGGTCGTCCTCGTGCCAGAGCCATCCTTGAAAAAGCCGGTGTCTCTCTGGGGAAGAAGTCAAAAGAAGTAAGCATAGAGGAAGAAAATAAAATTCGCTCGGTTATTGAAAGTCTCACTCTTGAAGGTGATCTGAAGCGAGAGGTAGCCGGCAATATTAAACGGCTCAAAGACATTAAAACCTATCGGGGCCTGCGCCACACGCGTAATCTGCCGGTACATGGTCAACGTACCAAGTCCAATGCTCGGACGAAACGAGGTGTGAGAAAGACCATGGGTACGGGACGCAAGGTAGCCGAAAAGAAATAATTATCAATTTGCAATTCACAATTTCCAATAAATTTACAATGAATTAATTTCCAGTGAAAATTGAAAATTCTAAATTGAAAATTTAAAATCCAATGGGTAAGAAACGCATAGTAAAAGAAGCCCCGACGCATGAAGCGGTCGGGGTCCCGACCCAGCCAGAGACTGGCGTCGGGAAAGAAATAAAGTCTTCGCGCCGACGCGTAGATTCCGGTATTCTCTACGTGGAGTCTACCTACAATAATACCAAATTGACACTAGCCGATGGCAAAAGCAACACTCTCGCCTGGTCCTCGAGCGGCAGTCTCGGATTCAAGGGAGCTAAGAAAGGTACTCCCTTCGCCGCCGCCAAAGTAGGGGAAGCCTTGGCGCTCAAAGCTCAGAATCTAGGTATCAAAGAGGTTAAGGTGGTAGTCAAGGGTGTTGGTTCCGGTCGGGAGTCGGCCATCAGGGGGTTTATTTCTAAAGGCATAAATCTGCTCACTATTCAAGATAAGACTGCAGTACCTCACAATGGCCCCAAACCCCCGAAGCCTAGGAGAACATAATGATAAATTTAAAATTTTTAATTTAGAATTTAAAATGAAAATTCAAATATTGAAAATTTAATGAAAATTGAAAATTAGAAATTGAAAATTATATGAGAATAGGACCTAAATATAAAATAGCAAGACGCTTGGGCGCACCGGTTTTTGAGAAGACGCAGACTCCGAAGTACGCACTTTCGCTTGCTCGTAAGGAGAGAAGTGATAACAAGGGCCGGAGAAAGCAGAAAAGTGAATTTGGTCGCGAGCTTATAGAAAAGCAGAAAGCTCGCTTCAGCTATGGCGTCGGTGAAAAACAATTCAGAAATTACGTCACTAAAGCACTTCGTTCTCCAGACCCTATCCAGAAACTCTTCGGTATGCTTGAGAGCCGGCTCGACAACGTTGTATATCGAGCCGGCTTGGCCAAAACGCGTGCCCAAGCTCGTCAGGCCGCGAACCACGGACACATCATGATTAATAATGCTCGTGTGACCATACCTTCCATACTGCTCTCGAAAGGGGACGTGGTCAGTCTCTGTGCCGGCTCTGCCACGAGTCCTCTTTTCGGAGAGGTTGGAGAGAGGATGAAGACCATGGCGATGCCAGCCTGGCTCAAGGTTGACCCCACAAGTAGGTCTCTCACCGTTCTAGGACAGCCGGTCTATGTGGAAAAAGAGAGTCTCTTCGATCTTGGAGTGGTGATTGAATTCTATAACAGATAGTGTTATAATTAAGGCTTAATTTTTTATATTTTTTATGGCTGACTACACAATACTTTTGCCTTCCAAACCAAAGGTAATCTCTGAAGAAGGGGAAAGCGGCGTTTTCGAAATTGAAGGACTTTACCCCGGCTATGGCCACACTCTTGGTAACAGCCTGCGCCGTATCATTCTCTCTTCTTTGCCGGGAGTAGCTATCACTTCCGTCAAGATCACGGGTGTCAGCCATGAATTCTCCGTCTTAGAGGGGGTGAAAGAGGATGTCATTACCATGCTCCTTAATCTTAAGAAAATCCGCATGCGCTTCACTACCGACGAATCCCAGACTCTCTATCTCAAAGTGAAAGGCCCGTCTCTGCAAACAGAAGAAAAGGTGGTGCGAGCCTCCGACTTGGAGGTGCCCGGTCAGGTGGAAATTCTCACTCCGGATGAAGTGATCGCTACCATCATTGGCAAAAATACGGTACTTGACATGGAAATCAAGGCAGAAAAAGGTCTCGGCTTTATGCCCAAGGAAATGATTGAGAAGTCCCGCGTAGATATCGGCACTATTGCCCTTGACGGTATCTTTACTCCCATCCGTCGGGCGAGCTACGAAGTTGAGAATATGCGGGTTGGAGATAGAACCGATTTCAATAAGTTGAGAATGTCCATCGAAACTGACGGGACCGTTTCTCCTTCCTTCGCTCTCTCTTCCGCTATTGAGATTATGATCAACCAACTCAAGGCGATTGTCGGCTTCAGAGAAGACGAACTGGTAGTCGAAGGGAAAAGTGCTCGAGAAGGCCGGAGTTCGACCGAGAGAACGGCGATTGACCCCGAAGTGCTTAAAACACGCGTGGAATCTCTGGATATTTCTCCTCGTGCCCGAACCGCTCTTTCTCTTGCCAACATTCGCACTGTGGGAGGTCTCGCTCGCAAGAAAGAGAAGGACCTATTGGAAATTGACGGTCTCGGAGCCAAAGGTATTCAGGAGATAAAGAAAGCACTTGGAGAGTTCGGCATCATCTTGAAGTAAGTTTAGAGAACATGCGACATCATAATGCCAACAGAAAATTCGGCCGTGAGAGAAGTCAGAGGATGGCGCTCCTTAAGTCGCTCGCGTACTCCCTCGCTCTCCAGGGTAAAATAAAAACTACAGAGCCCAAGGCCAAGTCTCTCCGGCCGTACATGGAAAAACTTGTCACCTTAGGTAAAAAACAGACTCTCGCTTCTCGCCGCATCCTCGAGAGTCGAGTCGGTGCCCAAGCGGCCAGAAAGATTACGGGGGAGCTCTCGGTGACGTATAAGGATAGAACTGGAGGCTACACTCGGATCACCAAGATAGGTCCACGAACTAGCGACGCGAGTCCCATGGCGATCATAGAATTTGTATGAACAAACATATTATCGACGCTAAGGGCAGAGTACCGGGACGAGTAGCTACGGAAGTAGCCGTGCTTTTGATGGGTAAAGATCGGACAGATTTTGCCAGAAACCGCGTTCCGGACATTTTGGTGGAAGTAATTTCTAGCTCTCAAATGTCGCTTAGCGCTAAAAAATTAAGAGATAAAATGTATTCGAGTCACTCCGGTTTTCCTGGCAGTCTCAAGAGGCGATCGCAGGATTACGTGGTTAGGACTAGAGGGGCTCAAGAAGTACTTCGTCGGGCCGTCTATGGCATGCTTCCGAAAAATAAATTACGCGCGCAGATGATGAAGAATTTGAAAATAAAGGCTTAACATGGTTGAAGACAAGAAAAGGTATATAGAAGCGGTAGGCAGGAGAAAAACTTCCGTAGCTCGGGTGCGTATTACCCCTGCCTCTCAAGCCTCCGTTTCTATCAACGACAAAGAATTTGAAAAATATTTCCCAACCCCTGCGCTTCAAAAGACTGTCCTGTCCGTCTTTTCCGCCATAGGCGGATCCGTCTCCGGCGGAAATGGGTCTAACGAGAAGTTTCTCGTGACGGCCAAACTTAATGGTGGTGGTATTGCCTCACAAGCTGAAGCCCTGCGGCATGGTCTGGCGAGGGCCCTGGTCTCATATAAGCCAGATCTACGTACTAAGCTCAAGGTCAAGGGATTTCTCAAGCGTGATCCTCGCGCCAAAGAACGCAGAAAGTTCGGCCTCAAGAAGGCTCGTAAGGCTCCGAAGTGGTCAAAACGATAATCCAAGCGGACCCGAGAGGGTCCGTATCGTTTTGACGGCCGGAGCTATATCGAGTACAGCAGTGCGAGATAGCGAGGCGGGGGTGGCGACCGAGTCCGAGTGACGACGAGGACGAGAGTTGTGACCGGAAGCGTTAGCGAAGATCCTGAGCTCGTCGAAGGGAGTAAAATATAGCTGTCATTCATTCTTTCGCCGGCATCGTGCTTACGGTGGTGGGCATCTCGCTCATCGCGCTGAAGCGGTAGATGCGAGTCAAGGTGGAATTTGTAGCCACGGGCCCGGCGCAGACACTTGCGCCGGGCCTTTTTGTAAATTGGTTAATATACATTACTTTCTGCCTATAGGCCACTTGTAACGTATACATCTAACTTATGCTATAGCAGATTATAAATGTAGTTGAACTTAAACTTTTTAATATTGATGGATACAATTACAAAACTTGATTCTTAGCCAATAATTCAGTATGCTACTTTCTCATGGACGAAGAAGAAAATAACATTGAATTGGATAAAGAAGGTCTCGACGACTCTGTCGTGGTGGAAGAGCATGCTGGGGATACGATCAAGAAGTTGAAGGAAAGGCTTAAGGAAGCGGAAAGCAAGGCCAGGGAATATCTGGACGGGTGGCAGAGAGCGCAGGCGGACTTTGCCAATCTCCGCCGGCGCGACGAAGAGGCAAAATCCGAGTTTGTGAAGTTCGCCAACCTCTCTTTTGTCCAGGAATTGATCCCAGTGCTTGATAGTTTTAATCTGGCTCTGGCTCACGCCTCGACAGGCCGAGCGCAGGTGGCAGACGTCAAGCCCGTCTACGACCAGTTCTTTTCCATACTTAAACAGAATGGTTTGGAAGAATTGAATCCTATGGAAGAGACATTCGATCCCAAGTATCATGAAGCGATCGGAGTGGTGCCGACAGATGAGCCGGAGAAGGACCATAAAATTCTTGAAGTTATACAAAAAGGTTATATACTGGTTGGGAAAATTATCAGACCCGCTAAAGTAAAAATAGGAGAATATCATGGCTAAAATAATTGGAATTGATCTGGGTACCACTAACTCTGCCGTAGCGGTGATGGAGGCAGGTCAGCCGAAGATTGTAGAAAACGCCGAAGGAGCCCGCACCACGCCCTCCATCGTGGCCGTCTCCAAAACTGGCGATCGCTTGGTGGGACTTCTAGCCAAGCGTCAGGCGGTGACTAATCCTAAAAACACGATTTTCGGCATTAAGCGCTTCATCGGTCACACTTTCGCCGACCCCGCAGTTCAGAAGGACAAAGTTACTGTACCTTTCGAGGCTAAGGCTAGTGCCACCGGTGGAGTTTTGGTAAAAATGTCTGATAAAGATTATCGTCCGGAAGAGATCTCCGCTATGATTCTCCAGAAGCTCAAAAGTGACACTGAAGCAAAACTTGGTGAGAAGATAACTGAGGCTATTATTACTGTTCCCGCCTATTTCAACGACTCACAGCGTCAGGCGACCAAAGATGCCGGTCAGATTGCGGGACTCGATGTCAAACGCATCATCAACGAACCGACTGCGGCCGCTCTGGCTTACGGTTTCAATAAAAAGAAGAATGAGAAAATTGCTGTCTTCGACTTCGGTGGCGGTACTTTCGATGTCTCGATACTTGAGGTTGGTGACGATGTAGTGGAAGTTAAGTCTACTGACGGCGATTCCCACTTGGGAGGCAAAGATATTGACCAGAAAGTGCTCAACTACATCGCGGACGAATTCAAGAAAGAGTCTGGTATCGATGTGAGAAAGGATGCTCTGGCGCTTCAACGTCTCGATGAGGCCGCCGAGAAGGCGAAGATCGAACTCTCCACTGCCACCGAGACGGAGGTAAACATCCCTTTCATCACTTCCGATGCATCGGGTCCCAGGCATCTGCTTCTGAAGCTCTCCAGAGCCAAGCTTGAGGAACTTTCTAGAGAATTTTTGGATCGAGCGATGGACATTACCAAGCGCGCCATGGAGGCGTCTCCTTTCAAAGTGGGCGATTTACAAGAAGTAATTTTGGTGGGAGGGCAGACGCGAATGCCTGCGATAGTTGAGGCGGTCAAAAAATTCTTTGGTAAGGAACCGAACAAATCTATCAACCCCGACGAAGTGGTGGCGCTCGGCGCCGCTATCCAGGGGGGCATTCTTCGCGGTGATGTTAAAGATGTTCTTCTACTTGACGTTATTCCGCTCTCGCTTGGTATTGAGACTATGGGCGCTGTAGCCACTAAATTAATCGAGAAAAACACCACTATTCCCTCAGCAAAGTCGCAAGTATTTTCTACTGCCGCCGATAATCAGACCTCTGTCGAAATTCATATCGTCCAAGGCGAGCGGGCGATGGCAGCGGACAACAAATCGCTCGGCCGATTTATTCTGGATGGCATCCCGCCATCACCGCGCGGTATGCCCCAGATTGAGGTCACTTTTGACGTTGATGCCAACGGTATTCTAAATGTGAAAGCCAAGGACAAAACTACAGGCAAAGAACAATCCATCAGAATAGAAGCAAGCTCCGGTTTGTCAAAAGAAGAGATTGAGAAAATGCAGAAAGACGCGGAAGCTAATGCCGCAGAGGACCAAAAGAAAAAAGAGCTAGTTGATGCTAAAAATATGGCCGAACAGCTCATTTATACGGCAGAAAAATCTCTGAAAGATAATGCTAACGTTTCTGACGATATTAAGAGTTCGGTTAATGATAAAATTGCCGTACTCAAAAAAGAGAAAGAAAGCGGTTCTATAGATTCGATTAAATCAGCTACAGAAGCGCTCTCTACTGAACTGCAAAAAATTGGCGAATACTTAAGTAAAAATCCGCCAGCCAGTGAAAAACCAGTAGGTGAACCTGAAGTGAAAGACGCTGAAGTCAAAGAAGAGAAGAAAGACGAAAACGAAAAGAAGGACGATTTGGAACCAAAAGTATAGTAGATTAAGACAAAACAAAACCCCGTCCAAACAGGCGCAGGACCTTGTCTGAAACGGGGCTAGACCAAGACCATCACTTGACGTACTCGGTCCAGAAGATGCAGTGGGTCCATCCGACTTGATGGATAGAGGTACTGTCAAAGGTTCTGGACCGACCATCTTCGAGCACTACGTGATGGGTGTGCAAGGGGAAGACCAGTCTCGGCGGGAAGCTACTAAAGGCTGGCTTCTCGTACACCCTCGCCTCCACTATTCGAGCGCAGTCGCTCTTCTCCACGACCTGCCGGCCAATCATCACTGCGGCTTTGTCCGTCATGTCCTTTTTCACCCACGGTGGGGTCATGACATAGACATAGCCCACTACAACCAGGACGATTAGGGTCGTCACAACTCCAGCAAAGAAGTCTCTCATGATTTCCTCCTGTAGCCGGGAGTTGGGTAGGCTTTCTGGGCCAGTCCGCTCCTCAGTCAATTCTTATATCATGATATCATACTCTACAATTTATGTCAAGTATACTTAAAATCAAAAAATCTTATAATAAGTACATGCAAATTCTAGATACAAAACTGCAAAAGCAGGTCAAAACGGTCTCCAAGAAACTAGGGCTCAATCCTAGAGATGTTGTAAATCGTGCAGTTTCCTCTTATCTCGGGAGCATGAAAGAATTTGCAGATCTTCAAAAAGAACTTTATATGTGGGATGTTTTATCTGCTGAGACTTTGCGAAAATACAAATTCTAAAGATGAAACCGGGGGATGTATATATTGTTCATATTCCAGAACTCGGTACTCACGAGCAGAGTGGAACGAGGCCAGCAGTAGTTATCGCCCGAGTTACAAAGACTATTGTTACAATTATTCCTTGCACTGGAAATAAACTTGCGCTTCGCTTCCCGTATACATACGAGATAGAATCAACAAAAAAGAATGGTTTATCTGTTAATTCTATTGCGCTTATATTTCACATGCGTGCTCTCGATTCCTCTTTTCTTAAGGAGAAAGTAGGCGAAATTGATAAGAAAGTACTTGCAAATATAAGAAAGCAAGCAAGACTACTTATTGGATAAACTTCAGAGCCAAAAGTTTAGCAGATTAAGACAAAACAAAACCCCGTCCAAACAGGCACAGGGCCTTGTTTGAAACGGGGCTGGAAGGATCTACTTGTCGTCGAGGATTGCGTTGAGGCTCTTGATCACCTTGGAACGAACGCACAGTGGCAACCAAATGCCGTCGAGATTCCCGACATACTGCCGGAGAAGAACATTCTTCTGGCACGCCTTGTGGAACTGCTGACGCTTTTCATCGAAAGCCTTCTCCGTCCAACGCACTTGCTCGAGGGCCCCAGTCAACTCTCGCTCCAACTCGACGTGGGACTTGCCCTGCTGGTGCCCTTCGTAGCTCTCTTCCGGACGGATCGTGCCGGTCTTCACCTTGTGTAGAAGCTCCTGGATATCCTCCAGATTCTTCGCGGTGATCTTCAGCGCATACACCTTCTTCTCGCGTTTGCCACTTCCGTCGTCTCTCGGCATCAGATCGCAAATCGCGCTCTTGTGCCGGTAAATACCGGATTCTCTGTGGCCCATCTGTGGAATGGTCTCGTAGCAAGAGATTTTCTCCACCAGATGCTTGAGGGTCTCCGGAATCGGACTGCCCTCGTTCCACATGGTGTACAGCTGGTTTTTCCCGCCGAACAGTTCCAGGCCATCGAGCTTAATCTTGTCGCCTGATCCGTCACCGTACGGCACACTCTTGAATCCGGGGAGTTTCCGAACTCCTTCGCTGAAGTACACGTTCACAGACATGGTTTTCTCCTCCTATCGCTGCGGATTAGGTAGGCTTTCTGGGCCAGTCCGTTCCACAGTCGACTCTAGTACTATGATAGCACACTTGATAACTTGTGTCAAGTGTGCTAGAATCAAATAAATATCATAATGGTAATAAATGAATCCCGTACGAAATGAATATGTTCTATACTTACGTGCTAAAGAGTAAGAAAAATGATAGGTTTTACACAGGGTATACTAATGACCTACGGAAACGTTTTAATGAACATAATGAGAAAAAGTCAAAATATACAAAATACAGAGGGCCATATGAACTTATATATTATGAAGCGTGCACAAATGAAAGTGATGCAAGGTCGAGAGAATTATATCTTAAGGCAGGTAAAGGTAAACGATATCTTAAATCGAGATTAAAACGTTTCCTATTTCGTACGGGATGAAAGACTACTATAAGATACTCGGTGTAAGTCGCGACGCTTCGGAGGAGGAAGTAAAAAAGGCTTTCCGTAAACTTGCCCATGTCTATCACCCGGACAAATCTGGAGGCAATGAAGCGAAATTTAAAGAAGCGAGCGAGGCCTACGCCGTACTCTCCGACAAGAAAAAGCGTGCTCAATATGACGCTGTAGGTAGCGAAGGATTCAGCGGCTTCTCCGCCAGAGGCGGATCCGCCTATGGCGGAGACCCATCCGGTTTCGGCTTCGATTTCTCCGGTTTTGGTAACGCCGGTTTCGATACGGGTGATTTGGGAGATATTCTTTCTAGCATCTTCGGTGGTCGTCGTGTCCGTCGCGGACGTGATATCGCGGTGGATATCGAACTCTCTTTCCAAGAGTCAATCTTCGGCGCGGAGAGAAAAGTAGTCATTAACTCAAAGTTTGTCAGACAGAAAGAGGTCTCGATCGGCGTGCCACCCGGTATCGACGACGGTCAAATGATTCGTCTCACCGGTCAGGGTGAGATTCTGGAAGGCGGGGTGCCCGGCGATTTGTATGTCAAGATTCATGTTCGCAAACATCCCTATCTGCGCAAAGAAGGATACAACCTGATAATGGACTTAGAGGTCAAATTGACCGAGGCGTTGCTTGGCGCCGAAAAAGTGATTCATACTCTTGATGGGGAAATTACCTTAAAAATTTCTGCCGGTACCAAGCACGGTGTTATCCTTCGAGTGAAGGGCAAGGGAGTTCCGACTTCGGTAGGTAAGCGGGGTGACCTATATATTCGCATCTCTATCCAAATCCCAGACAAGCTTTCCAAAGAGGCCCGCCAAGCTGTGGAAGAATTAAAGAAATCTGGGTTATAATAACATCAAATGCATTTTGGAGAACACTTAACGATTGATGGTTACGGGGGAGACAAAGATAAGCTCAATAACGAGAGTTTAGTAATGCAATGTCTTCGGGAGTTGCCGGGAAAGCTTGGCATGAAGATTTTAATGGCGCCACAGATTGTCCATGCTCCCGACAATGACAAAAAAGACCCGGGTGGCTGGACCGGCTTCGTCATCATTGCTGAAAGTCATATCAGCATCCACACATTTCCCAACAGGGGTTTTGTCAGTATTGATGTGTATAGCTGCAGGAACGGCATGGACACTGCTTTGGTATTAAAGTACTTCAAGGAAAAATTTGACCTAAAGGATATTGAGCAGAATTTCATAAAAAGAGGCACCCGCTATTCCAAGAAAAATATTTATTGATTCTTAGGTATATAATATAGATAGCATGAAATCACTCGCAGGTTACTTTGGTGGAACCGTTTTATTTGTTGGGTTCATTGTCTACTTTAAGGCTATCGCGCAAGGTAGAGTCACGTCTAACAGGGTGACATGGGGTGTGTGGATGTTGGTTCAGATACTTTTTGTTATTAGTTATTATCAATCAGTAGGATTGGTTACAAGTATTTGGGTACCTATCGTATATTTATTCGGCACTGTCTTAATTTTCATCTCTCTGTTGAAATACAGCGGTAAGGGTTCCTGGTCATGGATTGAGAAGATAGCTCTGATTAGCGTTATAATAATATCGGCCATTTGGTTTATAACTGAATCCTCTCTGGTAGCGCTCACTCTGACGTTAATCATAGATACTATAGGTGCTATTCCATTGGTTATGACTGTATGGAGAGATCCAAATGCAGATTATGCTCCAGCCTGGTATCTTGGTTTTATTTCTAATGCTCTGAATCTTTTTGCAATTGAAAAATGGGATTATGCCAATGCTGTATATCCGATTTATCTAACGGTTATGACATTTACTGTTGCCTCTATACTCAAATTTCGCCAATACGAGCATGATTCCTGAATTTCCTAACTTTAAGAAAATAGAAATATCGGATAGAGAAGCTGTTGAGAGATTTACTCATCAATATGTTCCATACTCCGATTTCAATTTTACTAGTATGTGGTGCTGGAGTGGGAAGAATGATTTAGAGCTTTCCCAACTGGATGCTAATCTTATCGTAAAGTTTTGTGACTACATACATGGCAAAGAGTTCTATTCATACCTTGGTCAGAATAATGTTTCCAAGTTAGCAGAAAGTCTGATCAAACATTCATTGAACCGTGATTTTGATCATGTTCTTAAATTAGTACCCGAAGATTCAGTAAGAGGTTTAGATGCAAGTCTATTTAAAGTAGAGGAGAGTTTAGACAACTTCGATTATATTTTAAGTACTGAACACTTAGTAGAGATGAATGGTAGTAAACTTCATAATCATGCTGGATTTAAGAGAAAGTTTCTGGAATTACACAGAGAATTTATAAAGAAAGAAGTGTTAAATTCTTGTACTACCAAATATCTAGCTCAGCTTACTGACCTTGCTGAATTATGGATTAAAAATAAAATAAGAGAAGAAAAAGAAGTTGCACCTGAGCCAGAACTTATTGCCTTGAGAAGAATTTGTGAGCTGGAAACAGACAAACGTAATTTCAGCATACTTACTGTATATCATGATAAAAAAGCGGTGGCTTTTACAATTGATGAATTGTTGGATGACGAATATGCTATAAGACACTTTATGAAAGCAGATACTTCATATAAAGGCATATATTCATATATTGTAAGTGAAAGCGCTAAAATCCTATTGGAATCAGGTAAGAAATACTTGAATATTGAGCAGGATTTAGGCTTAGCCAACTTACGGCAAGCCAAGAAGTCCTATAGGCCAGTCCAATTCTTGAAAAAGTACACTGTGAGTAAGTCTAGTTGATAGCTCAAATGCGTGCTATACTAAGCGTATGGAAGGGAATAGCTCAAGAAACGTTGTTTCGTATATTATTCCAACAGTAATATTTATATTCTATTCGTTTACATGGCTTTATATCCAACAATTCGAAGTATCTGCATCTAGAGATATTAGACAGCTCTGGGGTCATACGTATTTAATTTTGTCAGTGTTTGGAGGAATTGCCGGGCTTTTTATTTCAAAAAAGTGGGGTGGATACAAAAGCTTATTAGGCAAGGCAATTGCCGTTCTTTCTATAGGTCTATTGTTTCAGTCATTTGGCCAAATCTACAGTAGTTATTATGTTTATTTCTATGATGTTGAGTCGCCACCATACCCGGCAATAGGTGACATTGGATTCTTTGGTAGTGTCCTGGTATATATCTATGGGGTGCTTCTACTCTCAAGATTAAGTGGCGTTCACTTTTCCATGCGTAAATTTCAAAACAAGATTTGGATGTTTACAGTACCAATCTTTATGTTGGGGTTGTCATATTTCTTATTCCTAAAGGGGTACGAGTTAACTGGTATAAGCAAAGTACAAGTATTTTTAGACTTCGGGTATCCACTCGGCCAGGCATTGTACGTATCAATCGCCATTCTCAGTTTAATTATTAGTTGGAACTGGTTAGGTGGAGTACTTCAAAAACCAATATGGTTCTTAATTTTTGCATTAATATTTCAATCCCTTTCTGACTTTACATTTATATTTCAAGCGATTTCAGGCACCTGGTATGTGGGAGGGGTCAATGATTTTATGTACCTAACTTCTTACTACTTAATGGCCATGGCACTGATACATATGGGGAGTGTTTTCAAGAAAATCAAAGAATCATGATTGTTATGGATAAATTAGCTCAATTTCCTCAAATAGCCTCACGAATTATCAAAGAGCAGGAACTTATAATTGGACCTTTGGCATGGATAGAAGCGCAAAAGGTTTCTGATATAAAAATTATTGATCAAAAACAAGGTCAAATAGATTTGGGCGGAACAGATCCAAAGCAAGTTATTGATAGGCTAGTCGCACGGTACGATCGACTTTTCGGTAGGGCTTCACGGGAAGTAAGTAAGGAAGCTGCAGCTCCATTGTTAGTTAGTCTAGCGCCAGATGATATACCCTCAAGCTTGAGATAAAACTATGGCAGAGAATGATGCAAATGCGCAAATTTCCAGCGAGGAATATAAAAAAGTTACTGAGGAATTATACAAACAGAATCTAGAGATAGTTCGGCTCTATAAACAAGTTGACCATTTGAACCATGAGCTAGAAGCGGCCAATGAGGGGCAGACGGATTTGATACACATTATCAATCATCAGATCAAGGGCTATTTGGCCAAGGCGAGAGACATTTTCTCCGAATTGCTCTCTGAACCGTCTTACGGTCCGGTCCCCCTTGCCGCCAAGCCGATGCTGGAAGAGGGATTCAACTCGCTCACCGAAGGAGTCGATTTCGTTCAGAAATTCTTGACCGTCGCGAATATCGAAAGAGGGACCTTCGCCTACAACATACAACAAATCGACCTCAAAAAGATAGTAACTGAAATTAGCGAGAAGGAAAAAGAGAGAGCGAAGGAGAAAGGCCTTTCGCTTGAGCTCGTAGTTGCCCTCGGTGACTACAATATGAGAGGCGATGCCAGCCAGCTCAGCCAGGCCGTCAGGAACTTAATCGATAACTCCATCAAATATACGCCCACCGGCGGTCTCAAGGTTAATCTTGAGAGGGGGGGTGACAAAATTCTTCTTTCTGTCGCTGATACCGGCTTGGGCATCTCGAACGAACTCAAACCCAAACTTTTCACCAAGGGCGGCAGGGGCAAGGATTCACTCAAGGTGAATGTTAACTCGACTGGCTACGGCCTTTCGTTCGTCAAGGGCGTCGTGGGGGCGCACCAAGGTCGCGTCTGGGCCGACTCCGCCGGCCCTAACCAAGGCTCTACTTTCTATATGGAGTTGCCGGTGAGTTCCAACTAATTTGAAAATAGCCAACCCACCCATGATGGGTAGATTGGCTATTGGTTGTGTCGCCTCTGGATGAAGTTTGGATTCTTTGATAGATCATGAACCCGCATTTCATCAAGAAGAAGAAACGTGCCCTCCTCGTAGGCGAGCCTTTTCAAATCACAGTGATGTGGATGAGCCAGTGACTCGAAGTATTTCTCTGTCCATCCGACCAGTGACTTGAGCAGTACTCGAAGCTCGAAACCGTGAGTGATGATGAGGATGTTTTGAGTGGACTTGTCTGCCATTTCCCGCTTCAACTTATTGGCAAACAAATCGAAACGGAAGAGCATCTCCGGACCGCCTTCTCCGCCAGGAAACTGGTACCGAAGCACTCCCGCACGATACCTTTGCTCTTCGATCTCTGTTCTGTTGCGTATTGTTACGTTCCCCCAGTTCTGTTTTACAATGAGAGGCTCTGTACCTAGTGACCACTGTATCTGTACAGGCATGCTAGAGATAATGATCCCCGCAGTTTCGAGTACTCTTTTGCTTGGTGACAGGATTAGGCGAATGCGCTTTCCAGCCCCAAGCTCGTGAACAAATTTTAAGCCAAAGGCCTTAGCTTGTTCTCTGCCATGTTTACTGAGGGGCATGTCCTCATCGGCAATGCGCTCGTACGCATTTTTGTCAATGTCTTCTAGTGACTCGGCATGTCTCATGACGAAGAGCTTTTTGATCTCCGTACTCATCCCCGACCTCCTTTCTAATTGAATTTGTGAAGAATCAAATCTTGTTGTATAATACTTAGATACATATAAAAGTCAATCATCTATGAAACCGCTAGCTATATTTACGCAAAAAGACGTATTTCCTGAACAGGAAGAGCAGAAAAATATTGCTTTTGAAGATCGCCTAACCGGGAAAGCAATTGTGTTTGATCACGGAAATGATGTTGCTCTGGTTGGCAATAAAGTAAATTCTTTCTATTTACTTCCCGGTGGTGGAATTAATAAAGATGAATCTGTAGAAAACGGCATTGTCCGAGAATGTCTTGAAGAAATTGGCTGTCATGTAAAGCTTTTAAACAATGTTGGTATGGTAGAAGATTATCGAGATAGGGATAAGAAACACTGTATTAATTATTGTTATACTGCGAAACTTATTGGCGAAAAAGGAGAATTACAACTTACAGAAGATGAGAATGGAAACGGCATGCATGTAATCTGGGTCTCTTTAGATGAAGCGACAAAAATTCTTGAAAAAGAGGTGGAGCAGTTGAAAAAGGGAGAAGTGAAGTTTTACAATACAGGCTTCAATATTCTTCGAGATCATCTATTTTTAGCGAGAGCTCAGAATTTCCCAAGACAGAATGACTAAGATATTTCTTCTAACTGATTATCGAGGACAATTCTATTCTTCAACAAAACAAAGAGGAGCCGCCGTTGATATCGAGAGATTGCAAGATTATTTTATAAAATCTGGCTTTGAACTTGTAGTCGTGCCTTTTTCGGAGGTTAATTTTCGTACTCAAAAGTATAAAGATGAGTGGGTACTTTATCAATCATCAGAAGATCCGAGCTTATTTTACAGAAGCTATCTTGAAGACATTGTCACAGGTTTGCATATGCAAGGAGCGAAATTAATACCAAATTTCTATCAATTCAAAGCCCATCATAATAAACATTTCATGGAAATTATGCGGGATATTCAGTCTCTTTTAGAGATCAAGAATATTAAAGCTGAAAGATATGGCACCTATGAAGACTATTTGAAAGACATAGAAAAGTTTAAAGATAAAACATACGTCTTGAAAGTAAGTGATACATCAAAAAGCAGGGGTGTTTTTCTGCTCAAAAATATGAATGAAAAAATTAGGTTACCGAAAATCATATCGAGGACATTTTCTTTACAAAATCTGAAATATTTCATTGAGAAATTGAGAACCGGAAATACGCCGTTGAATATTTCTAATCATAGACAAAAGTTTATTTTACAACCATATATCAGTGGTCTTCAAGGTGATTATCGCATTGTCGTATACGGCAATAAGTTTTTTGTATTATACCGGGCAAATCGTGCTAATGATTTTCGCGCAAGTGGAAGTATGAAATTTAACTATGACATAGTGATTCCCGAAGGTCTTTTAGATTATGCGGAAAGAATTTTTAATAGTTTTGATGCACCGTATATGGCACTAGATATTGGTGTAAAAGATGGAACATTCTATCTGTTTGAGTTTCAATTTATTTCTTTCGGGCAATACACACTTGAAAAATCAAAATTTTTTTACCATCAAAATAATAGCGAATGGAAAAAGGTATTTGAAGAGCCTGACCTGGAGCGTGAAGTTGCGATATCTGTAACAAAATTTATTAAAAAACATTAAAACCATGTGTGGAATTTCTGGCTTTATTGATAAAAGAGATAAACTTATTCAAACAGAACGAGAACTTATTATTAGAAATATGTTACGTCTAATGAGACATCGTGGTGGAGATGCCATGGGTATCAAGGCTTATAATAATATGACAATTGGTCATACCAGACTATCAATAGTTGACTCCAATCCACGAGCCAATCAGCCACTTGTCGATGTAGATTCCATACTTTCATTTAATGGCGAAATTTACAATCACAGAAAACTTAGAAATAAATATGGTAAGCGAAAATTGATCTCTTATTCTGATACGGCAACTCTTTTGGAATTATTACGATTATTACCACTGAAAAGAGTTCTCACACTTGTTCAAGGCATGTATGCTTTTAGTTATTTTAATAAGAAGAAAGATTTGTTGATTCTTGCGTTGGATAAATTTTCAATAAAGCCACTTTATTATATTGATACACCAGATTATTTTGCCTGGGCATCGGAGATTAAAGCATTTAAGGCCCTGCCTCAATTTACCTTCCAGTTTAATAATAATTGTTTAGAAGAGTATCTCGTCTTCAGATATATCGCGGGTGAAAAAACCTTATTCAAAAATATCTATAAGATGCGAGCGGGAGAATATCTCGTCTACTCATTAAAAAATGGGCTGTTTAAAAAACATCAATATTACAATTTAAAAAAGATAAAACAAAATAAAAATATATTTCCGGAGAATATATTAAAGGAGAGCATTCGAGCGCATCTAATGAGCGATACTCCCGTTGGAGTGCAGTTAAGTGGTGGCTTAGATTCGAGTCTGGTCGCTTTTTTTGCGAAACAATTTTCAAAGAATAGACTTCATACATTCTCTATCGGTTTAAAAGATAAACAATGGAACGAATTTAAATATTCAGACTCTGTGGCAAAACTACTAAAGACAATACACCATAAAATCTTTTTTTCTAAGCATGATTTTGCTCGTCTATTTCCCAAACTTACATACTACCTAGATGAACCTCTTGTCCATTCAAACACTATACCTATGTATATTCTGGCGAAAAAGGCCAGAAAATACACAAAAGTTTTATTGACTGGCGAAGGAGCTGATGAAATATTCTATGGCTATAATCGATATTTTGAAGTGAAATTATCTTCTAATAGGGATATTCTCTTATCAAGTTCATTCAGTAGTCAGAGAGCAGTCTCTAGAATTATAAAAAGTAGAAATCTTGTCTTTAATGAAAGAAACAAAATATTGGAAACTTCTCACCGAATTAAAGAGGTGGATCGCAGAGTAAGTTATTATGATATTTATACATATCTACCTCATGTACTTTTAAGACAGGACAAAGCTGGTATGTCTGCCAATATTGAGAATAGGGTCCCGTTTCTGTATGAACCTGTAGTTGAGCGAGGTTTTAGTTCGAAAACGCGGACAGGGAAATTTGGTGGCAAAACAGCACTTAAAAAAGTTGCCATAAAATATTTTCCGGAAGAGCTTGTTTTAAAGAGAAAATGTGGCTTCGGATTGCCTATAACAGATTGGTTAAAAGACAAGGACGCACTTCTTCCGCATCTTTCTGTCTTAAAGAAACATCATCTCATAAATACGTATTTTGTTAATGGTGAAGTTAAGAAGCTAATTCGAGAACATATAGATGGAAAGAAAGATCACTCCGCGATACTATTTTCGATCATTTCTCTTGTTGTTTGGTATGACGTTTTTATAAAAAGTTATTAAATCTAAATTTATAGTACAATTGCAAATAAGTCTCTACAGGCTACGGCCTCTCATTCGTCAAAGGTGTCGTGGAGGCGCACCATGGCCACGTCTGGGCCGACTCCGCCGATCCCGGCCAAGGCTCCACTTTCTATATGGAGTTACCGGTTACTTAATTAATTACATAAATAATTTTACTCCTTATTATTTCATGCTAGAGTAGCTTCATGAAGAATTTTTTTCTCGTTCTGTTTATCGTTCTCATTCCTCTCTCTATCACCGCCGACACCCTCATCACCGATACCTATATTGATGACGAACAAACATGGAATCTAGGGGGAAGTCCGTACATTTTTCAGAATTCAGCAGGAGGCGATGTGGTAATCGCAGAAACTGGAGTTTTGAATATTGAAGCGGGCGTAGTTATAAAAGCTCAAAATGCTCGCAAATTTGACGTATATGGCACTATAAATATTTTTGGCGAAACTGGTAACGAGGTTACCATCACAAATTTAAACGACAGTGTATTCAATATCTCTGACCGTTGGGGTGGTATCGTTTTCTATCCTGGCTCTGTCGGTAACATCAATTTTCTAAATGAAAGGTACACCGGTTGGGTGCAGTTCCAACCGGGCGGTCCAGCCATATTTAATAGAGGAGGCACAGTGGAAATCAAAGATTCTTCACTCTCAAACAACCTCCACGCTCTCTTACTACAGAACGGCACCACAACAGTTGATAATACTCTGATAGACAACAACACGGTTGGTGTTGTCTTCGAAGGAGGAGACTTTAATTTGATGGGTTCTAAAATCTCAAATACAGAGACAAGTTTTGTTTCATCTAGTGGAGCGAATAAATTTTTTGCCAGAAACAATGTATTTGAAAACAATGCCCTTAACCCTTCTCTTGATATAGCGATTGACTTTGATGTCTCAAGCTCTACGTTTATCGGAGGAAATTTAGACACATGGAATATTTCGGGTTCGCCAGTGGGCGAGAAAACACTTGGTCCTATAGATAATAAGCCGATTGTGACAAACGGAATAATTGTGGAAGCCGGCAACAAACTTATTCTTGAAGCAGGTCTAATTTTAAAAGGAGGTTACATAATCAATCGCGGGGGGATTCTTGAGGTAAATGGCACGACCGAAAATCCGGTCATCTTTACTTCTCTCTACGATGACTCCGTGGGAGGTGATACCAATAATGACGGCGATGCTACAGCGGGATCTCAATTGAGAACAGGTGGCATTCAAACTGAGATTGACGGGGTAACAAATATTTCAAATTTAGTTCTGCGACACGCGCAGGGCACTCAATTTATCGGCCCGTTTAACCCTGCCATTGGTGCCCTGCTCAATATGGGCGGTACTTTGAATGCGGACAGTGTTTCTATACAGGAAGGAGGCATTTCAGCCATTCACCACCATGACGGTGTTACTAATATAGAGAACAGTTCAATCGAAAGCGGAGTCTACTTTAGTGGAATTATCTATGATTTTGGCGCTCTCAATATTCATCAATCATCTCTTCTGGGAAGTTTTAACTCGTACGCTCTTTTGAATAGGACTAATTCCGGTATTCCAGATGTGCGCAATAACTACTGGGGCACTCTAGAAGGGCCTTATCACCCCACCAATCCCACCGGCACCGCCGCGCCCATCGAGGGCAACGCGCTTTTCATACCGTTTTTAACAGAACCACCGAGTGAAGGACAAGGTATTGATCCTGTAATTATCATTCCGGGTATTATGGGTTCGGCATACAAAAATAGCGAGTTAGTGATTGATCCAATTCTTCATACTTACGATGATCTTATTGCCACCCTGGCTGCTAATGGATATGTAGAAGGAGAGAATTTATTTACTTTTCCGTACGAGTGGAGGAACTCTAACATTATCACTGCGCTACTATTGCGGGATAAGATTAATGAAGTAAAAAACATTTGTGAATGCGAAAAAGTGGATTTGGTCGCTCATTCCATGGGAGGCCTGGTTGCCCGTCAGCTCATTCAGTCTGATAAATACAATGATGATGTTGATCAAGTGATATTCTTAGGCACGCCACATAAGGGGGCACCAACAGCTTATTTACAGTGGGAAGGGGGAGCATTTCCTCCGTCACTAGATCCTCTTTCTGTAATGCAAAAACTATTTATATATGCTGAATCTAGGAGAAACAGCTTTATAAATGTTTTTGACTATATAAGAAATCGTCCTATTAAATCTGTAGAAGAGTTATTGCCAGTTTTAAATTACTTAAAAGACAAGGAGACTGGCATAATGCGTGAGTATCCGAATAACTATCCCAGGAATATATTTATTGAAAATTTGCATGCAAATGTTTCCAACCTCCTTAATCAAAATATTGACATAACAAATATTATCGGAAATTCTGGTAACAATACGATCGAAAGAATCAGGGTGGTTCCAAGTTCTGATCCGGGATTGTGAGTGCACGGAGAGCCAGATGGGTTTGGTTCTATTTCCGGAGACAATGGTCTAGAAAGGGGTCCAGGTGACGATACAGTAACAACTGATAGCGCTAGTTTAGATAGTTCTATAGTGGATGTGGTAAAAAATTCAGAGCATAGAGGAATTGTTTCCGATTCCTCGGCGATAATCTATAAAACTTTCACTGGGAAAGATGCCATTATAGTAATAGATGATAAAAGATTTCCGAATATGAAAGTTGTTCTATTCCAACTCTTATCTCCTGTGGATTTTGTGATGATTGATCCAAACGGTAGAAGAATAGGGAAAAATTTTGATACCGGAGAAGAATACAACGAAATTCCTTCTGCATTCTACTCTGGGTATCAAACTGATGATAAATACATCACAGTTCTTAATCCACTTGATGGTGAATATAAGATTGAAATTCAAGGGACTAACAATGGAGGGAAGTACGGAATACTAACTAGTTATATTTCAGACGACACATCTGTCACTAGAGAAATTTCCGGACTGACAGAACCAGACCAAGTTACGACTCTTAATGTTGAAGTGAACAACGCTGACCCGGAAGGTATAGAGCCGGAGAAAATAGTAACATTAGAAGTGTTATTAAACGACATCATAAAAGCGTTTGAGCTAGGTTGGATTACTGACAAGAAACTAAAAGGCAGATTGGTAAAGCAAGTAAAAGCTATTATCAAAATTGAGGCAAAAATAGAGAAGGTTGGAGAGAAGGACAAGAAAAACGAGGAAAAGCAAATTGATAAATTAGAGCAGAAGATTGACAAGAAATTGGCCAGAGCTCTGTTAATTGAACTTAAAGGATATAAAAAAGATAAAATCAACGAACACGCGTATAATATTATCAAAGAAGACTTAGAGTGGTTAATAAATAACAATTAAAATGAATAACTTCATAAAAAATATTTTATTGCTTGTTGTGGTTGTGATTCTAAGTTACTTTACCGCTGGATATTTTGGTTCTCTGTATAATAATCTTGTTCCTTATTATGGAAGTTCCTTTTTTAGTGTACCAAAAGAATCGGCTCTGTTATTTAATGGGTTTATCTTTGCTTATCTATTTTTCTTTATTCTAATATTCCAATTATTTAACAAAAGAAATAAATGGATCTTTGTATTGCTATTACCAGTTATAATATTATTAGTAATTGATTGGATACACATCTATCTCCCAATCATTCTCGCCCTAATCGCTCTTGGATTAGCCATACTTCTCCGCAAAATATTTAAAATTAAGTAAGCAAATACCCCTCAGGGCTCTCCTGTGGGAAAGCACATAATAAAATACTTGCCTGTCTTTGCAGCCTAATTCGCGCGAATGGTAGAATAGGAGTATGAAAGAAAAGGAGAAGGAAAGGATATTGAAGGCTTTAGCAAACAGGAGACGCTTGGCCATTATTGAACTTTTACGTAAAGGTGATGAAAAAAGTGTCGGAGAAATTGCAGACAATATCAAGCTATCTTTTAGGGCGACATCAAAACATTTATCTGTTCTTATGCATGTTGATATTCTAGAGAAAGAGCAAAGAAGTTTGCAAATGTTCTATAGCCTTAATAAAAATGCTCCAGGTATGGTCAAGCAACTTTTACGAACATTATTTCTAGTCTAATTCGCGCGAATGGTAGAATAAAGGGGGAGGTGATTAAGTAGTGTTTCTAAAAGCTCTTAGAATTGATATGATATTGAATATGTTAGAAAAGAAGACACTCCTGTCCGGAGTCAAGCCGACTGGCAGGCCACATATCGGTAACTATTTTGGCGCCATGAAGCAGTTTGCGGATCTGCAAGATGGCTATGACTGCCTTTTTATGATCGCAGATTACCACGCGCTCAACTTCATTCAGAATAGGGAAGAGATGCATGATAATATCTTTGACCTCGCTCTCGACTACTTGGCCATAGGGCTTGATCCCAAGACCTCCGTTATCTTTAGGCAATCCGACGTTTCAGCCCACACGGAGCTCGCTTGGATATTTGATACCATCACGACCATGCCTTATCTCATGCGCGCCCATGCCTTCAAGGATGCGGAGGCAAAAGACAGGGAGATTAGCGTCGGCACTTTCAACTATCCGATGCTCATGGCGGCTGATATTCTGCTCTATGATACGGATGTGGTGCCGGTGGGGCAGGACCAGAAACAGCATGTAGAATACGCGCGTGACACCGCGCAAAAGTTTAATCGCATATTCGGCGAGACTTTCAAATTACCAGAGCCGCTTATCCTTGGAAAAGTCTCTGCGGTGCCCGGCACGGACGGGAGAAAAATGAGCAAGAGCTACGGCAATACTATCCCGCTTTTCGCCACGGACGAAGAAATAGAAAAAGCGGTGATGAGTATCGTGACGGATTCTTCCGGCGAGCGTCCGGAGAATGTTTATACTATCCACGCGCTTCTCTTAGAGAAGAATGATCTGGATGCACTCTATGCCGAAAATAAAGGTCAATACAAAAAACTTAAGGAAGCTCTGGTAGAGGATCTCAAGCAGTTTATCGGGCCGATGCGTGAGCGAAGACAAGCGCTTGAAGAAGATAGAGAAGCTGTGCTCGAGGTACTCAAGACAGGTGGCAGGATTGCCCGGAAGAGAGCGGAGAAGAAGATGGACGAAGTCAGGGAAAAGGTGGGGTTGGTTTTTAAATAATATGCCGCGTATTTTTATCAAAGATTTACAGGATCACAAGGATGAGGAAGTGAGTGTGTCGGGCTGGGTGGACGTTCGCCGTGACCAGGGGAAACTTGTGTTCTTGGACATACGAGATGCTTCTGGAAGAGTCCAATCAGTTGTCCTGCCCAATACTAGCGCCATGGAAACTGCGAAGTCTCTTCGTCCGGAATGGGTAGTGGAAATAAAAGGTAAGGTCAATGAGAGACCCGAGAAAAATAGAAATATAAAGGAAGAGAATGGCGACATAGAACTTGAGGTGCTTGCCGTCACAGTTTTAAATGAGGCGGAAACCCCGGCTTTTGATGTCAGAAGCGAGGGCCATGAAATAGGAGAGGAACACAGGCTAGAACAGCGCTATCTGGACTTGCGTCGTCCCAGGATGTACGAAAACCTTAAGATGAGACATCGGGCGGCCAAATTCATCAGAGATTTTTTGGATCAAGAAAAATTTCTGGAAATTGAAACGCCCTACTTGACGCGATCCACGCCCGAAGGCGCCAGAGATTATATCGTTCCCGCCCGTCTGTATCCCGGCAAGTTTTACGCCCTGCCGCAGTCTCCGCAGCAATACAAACAGCTTCTGATGGCCGGAGGGGTGGAGCGCTACTTCCAAATAGTGCGTTGCATGAGAGATGAGGATACCCGAGGGGATCGTCAGCCCGAATTTACGCAATTGGACCTGGAAATGAGTTTTGTGACCGAAGAAGATGTCTTGGCTCTTAACGAAAGGCTGCTCATAGCCATAGTCACGCAACTCTATCCCGACAAAAAGATTCAAACCGTTCCGTTTCCGAGAATTTCTTATGAAAAGGCCATGAAAAAGTACGGCAGTGACAGGCCGGATCTGCGTGATGACAAAAATAATCCTGATCTCTTGGCCTTTTGTTGGATTACTGATTTTCCTTTTTTTGAAAGCACGAAGACTGCTGACCATAATGAAGCGGGAGGAGAGTGGACATTTACGCACAACCCCTTTTCTGCGGCTAAGCCGGAAGACATGGAATCATTACTTCAAAAGAAAAATATTGAAAAAATTATCGCCCGACAATACGACATTATCTTGAACGGATTTGAAATTGGCGGCGGGAGCATTAGAAACCACAATCCTGAAGCGCTTAAGGCCGTCTTTGAGATCATCGGCTATAGTCAAGAGGCTATCCAAGAGAACTTTTGTCACATGCTCCAGGCGCTTTCTTCGGGGACGCCTCCACACGGAGGCATCGCGTGGGGATTTGATCGTCTCATGATGCTACTGCAAAATGAGCCGAATATCAGAGAAGTTATTGCCTTTCCGAAAACGGGGGAAGGGAAGGATCTTATGATGAATTCCCCCTCGGCAGTTTCCGAAAAACAATTAAAAGAATTGGGGATTAAGTTAAGCAGTAAAGAATAATGTCCTAAACCTCTCTACACAAAAAATCCTCTCTCGTTATAGAATTTCAGTAAACGCAATGCCGTTGTTTTCTCCGGTCTCATTTTAATAGTTTTTCCCCATCTTTCAGCCTCTGGAAATCGGTCACGTACGAGCAAATATAGTAAGCGAGTAATTTGATCGGGGTGATTCTTAGGCTGATACTTGAGAGCCAACGATGAATATTTCTGCGCGCGTCGCTTGTCTTTATATCCCCACACAGCGTAGCTAATAGCGTGATGATACCATAGCCACATTATTAATCGTCGTTCGTGTCGCTCGTCGCTTGACAAGGTGTGAGTGTCAATTCTTTCTAAAATGTTCTTAACTTTATTCGTGATAAGTTTTCGATCGTGGTAATCAGAAATTCTTGATGTGACTATTTTTTGATCTTCTTCTAGATATCTATCAGATAAACCGCGCGGATCACTCGCTCCCAACAGAACATAGGCTTTATAGAGAGGGCTTTTATCGATAACAGGCGTTCTCTTCATTGTACTGATTTTACCAAATATGAGCTTGATCGTCTTTCTGACGCACTCTTGAGTGCCTGTGATTGACTTACCTTCGGCGTTTTCCTTTATTAACATTGAAAATAGGCTTTAAAAACGCTATAGTAGAGCAGTGGAAAAACAACTATATACTGTAAAGACGGCGGTTTTCGAAGGTCCTCTGGACCTTCTTCTCGACTTGGTGACCAAGAGGAAGCTTTTCGTCAACGATGTCTCGCTCTCTCAAGTCACAGACGACTTCATACACTATCTCGAAGAGCACGAAGAGTTTCCTATAGGCGAATCAGCCGAATTCATAGTGGTCGCCTCAACTCTCTTGCTCATCAAGTCCCGTTCGCTTCTGCCAATGATTAAGTTGACAGACGAGGAGGAAGAGAGCATCCACGACTTGGAGAACCGGCTTGCCATCTACGCACGGGTGAAGGAGCTCGCGGCTGGGCTGAAAGGTCTTTTCGGTAAGCGCATCATCTTCGAGAAAATCCCATCGAAGAATCAGGTGGTTGTCTTTTCTCCAGACTCCAAGACGGATGTTGGCAACCTCTTGCTTGCACTCGAGAAAGTCTTAGAATCTCTGCCGAAACAGGAAGCGTTGCCCAAGGTAACCGTCAAGAAAGTGATCAGTCTCGAAGAAATGATAAAGAGGCTCGCGGAGCGGATTGCGCAGGCTAACAAGGTTAATTTCAAAGATTTTTATGGCCTGTCTGCGCAGGCAGGGACCAAGGGCGCTCTGACCTACGAGAAAAAGGTCTCCATCATCATTGGCTTTCTGGCGATGCTAGAGCTTGTCAAACGGGGTGCTATCCGCGTGACGCAAGTTGGTCGGGGAGACATCGAGATGGAGGGAGAGGAGATAGGCGTACCGATGTACACGTAATAATTTTCAATGCTCAATTTAGAAAACAAAATAGAAGCAATCCTTTTTTTCAAAAACGAGCCGGTATCAATCTCTGAATTGATAAAATTGGTTGAAGGCAAACCAGAAGAAGTGAGGACAGCACTTGCGAATCTAAGAGAATACTATAAAGACAGGGGAGTGGTCATGGTTTCCGATGGGGAATTGGTGAGCTTCGGCACGCATCCGGATGCAGGCCCACTCATCGAAAATTTGCAGAAAGAGGAATTGTCCTGTGAGCTCGGCCGAGCCGGTCTTGAAACGCTGGCCATCATTCTATATAAGGGTCCGATTTCCCGCCGCGAGATTGATTACATCCGCGGGGTTAATTCAAGTTTTATTCTTCGTACCCTGCTTATCAGGGGAATGATAGAACGTGCAGAAAGTACGGAGAAAAGTTACAGTTACAAAGCCACTCTCAAACTCTTGGAATATCTCGGTATTAGCCGTCTCCAAGATTTGCCTGAGTACGAGAACGCTTTAAAGAAAGTGGAAGAGTTTGTAAACATTACGCCCGAAGGACAAGATGAATAAAAATGGATAACCAATTTTACACTGTCCACCATTCTGAAATAAGGTTTTTTCTGATTCTGTCTGCCGTTCTAGCGTTTTTACTAACCATCTCTTTCATCTTTAGCTCGGCAGTAGAGAGAAGGGACAGATCCGTTCCCTCGGAGGCTGCTTCCCAACAATTTCCAACCGTGGTACTCGAAGCTAGGGCGGCCTACGTTTACGATGCCCGCACCAAGGCCGTCTTATTTGCTAAAAATGAAAATATTCCTCTGCCGCTTGCCTCTCTGACCAAAATTATGTCGGCGTTGGTGGCCGAAGATTTGAGTCCGCTCTACGGCATCGTCACGGTGAGTGAGGAGGCGCTCGAAGCGGAAGGGGATAGTGGTTTCTTTAGAGACGAGAAATGGACGCTCAAGGATATTCTCGATTTCTCTTTACTGACATCTTCCAACGATGGTATGCGTGCCGTCGCTCTCTCACTTGGCGCCCTCTCGAAGGCGGGAGCCAGCTCCGAAGAAATTATTGGCGACTTCGTCGGAGAGATGAATCGCAAAGCCCGGGAACTTGGTCTCAAGAATACTTACTTCTGGAACGAAACCGGACTCGACGAATCGGATATAAAAGGAGGCGCCTATGGCTCTGCCAGAGACATGAGCGTGCTCTCGGAATATATTCTCACGCATCGGCCTCTCATGTTTGAAGCTACGAGGAAGAATGTTACGATCTTCCAATCTCTGGATGACCGTCTGCATGTGGCCACCAATACCAATACTATCATTACCGAAATCCCCGGACTGGTGGCTTCCAAAACCGGCTTGACTGATACTGCCGGAGGCAACTTGATAATCGTCTTTGATCCTGAACTCGGCCGGCCGATTATTGTCTCTATCCTTGGCTCTACTGAAAGTGGCCGGTTCGAAGACGCCCGCACTCTCTTAGCTGCTATCATGGAGTATATTGGGAATGAATAATTCTCAATTTACAATTTTCAGTTTACAATAAATGAATTAATTTCCAATGAAAATTCTAAATTAAAAATTGGAAATTCATACCCATGGATATTCTTAAAATCATTTTTCCGACGGTGCTGACCTTCTTTATCGGTATTGCCATCACGCCATTTTTCACCAGATATTTCTACCGATATAAGATGTGGAAGAAATCTTCGAGAACCAAAGCCGACACTTCCGCTGCTTTCAACAATATTCACAATACCGAACACGAGACCAGTACTCCGCGTATTGGCGGAGTCATTATTTGGGCTTCAGTCCTTTTCACCGTCTGTATCATTTATCTTCTCTCACTCGTGTCTCCGTCTGATTTGACTGTAAAGCTTAACTTCTTTTCCAGATCGCAGACTCTGGTTCCTCTGGGAGCTTTTTTCTTTGCCGCTTTTGTTGGGTTTGTCGACGACATACTGCAAATCTCCGGTTGGGGTGCTTACGCTCGAGACGCGCTCGTCTATCGCAAAGTAAAAATCGTTCTGGTGGTGCTCATCGGTCTTGTCATTAGTCTGTGGTTCTATTACAAACTTGACTTCAGCTCGATTCATATTCCTTTCGGCGGGAGCTTGGAACTGGGTATCGTCTTTATCCCCTTCTTTATCATGGTCATGCTCTCGACTTTCTCAACCTCTGTGATTGACGGTCTGGATGGCCTCTCTGGGGGAGTCCTTGCGTCTGTCTTCTCCGCTTTTGCCGTGATCGCTTTTGTCAACAATCAAATAGATATTTCCGCTCTCTCCGGCGCTTTGGCCGGCGGGATACTGGCTTTCCTGTGGTTCAATGTGCCGCCGGCGCGTTTCTACATGGGCGAGACTGGGATACTCGCGCTGACGGTCGTCCTCGCGGTGATCGCTTTTCTCACCGATACAGTTCTCTTGTTACCCATCATCGCCTTTCCTCTAGTGGTCACTTCGCTCTCGGTCATCATCCAAATAGTTTCTTATAAATTTTTCAACAAGCATCGAGTTTTCAAAGTGGCCCCGCTCCATCATCATTTCCAAGCTATTGGCTGGCCGAGAGAGAAAGTGGTGATGCGCTACTGGATAGTTTCCGTCATCTCTGCCATTACAGGCGTCATTTTGGTACTCATCAGCTAGTTACATTTTGTAAGGAAGTGATGATATAATCATCTACAGTACCGAAGTTATTAGTTATTAATTAATTATGAAGCAAAAATTACTCTTACCCTTAGCCGGACTCTTTCTGGCGGGATTGGTGCTCGTGCCTTCCGTTGGCATGGCCGAGTCCGCTACAAGCACGGCGCAGATTAATGCCATATCGGCCCTTCTACAGCAAATTCAAGCTTTGCAGAGCCAGATTGACGCGTTAAAGGCCAGCCAAACCACTCTCAAAGTAGAAGTAGCAACACAATTTAGCGCTTTCGTCACCAGTTTAAGCCTTGGATCACGAGGAGATGCTGTCGAAGCTCTCCAAGCCCTTCTCGCCACCAACGCAAGCATTTATCCCGAAGGTCTTATCACTGGCTACTTCGGCAAAGCCACAGAGCGCGCACTTAAGCGTCTCCAGAAAGAAAATGATCTTGAACAAGTTGGCCGGGTTGGCCCCAAGACTCGACAGTTGTTGAATAGACTTCTCAAAGATAATTTAATTGCTTTCGAAGATGACGATGACGACGAAAATGATGACAATGATGACAACGATAACCGTGATAAAGAGAATAGACGGCTGTGTGCCCTCGTCCCTCCTGGACATCTTATCGCTCCAGGATGGCTCAGGAAGCATGACGGGGTCCGACCGATCGTTCCTCCATGCCAGATACTGCCAAAAGGTATCGAGCAAAAAGGTGATGACTGGAAACCGGGCACCACTACGCCTGATACGGTTGCTCCGATTGTAAGCAATCTATCCGCTACAAGTATTGCTAGTACCACTGTCTCTATAACCTGGTCAACGAACGAGAATGCCACTTCCACACTTTGGTACGGTACTACCACACCTCTTGACGTCTCATCCGCAAGTAGACTGGACAACAGCACCTGGAAGACTTATCACTCTTACAATCTCTCGGGGCTCTCCGCTTCCTCTACCTACTACTATCTGGTGAAAGTCTCTGACCAGGCCGACAACAGTACTACGACTGCGGAATATTCGTTCATGACAGCGGTGAATTGAAGTTAGTGGTATGATAAAAGAGGGTTTTATTAGTTTTATTATTTCTTATGATTTATGAATAGTAGATTATTACTGGGAGTAGTGGCTTTGTTGGTGATAGTCGGTGGGGCAATAACTCTGACTAGACAAAGTCCAAGCAGAGAGTTAGCAGCTGCTGGAGGGGCATTCGACACATACGGGTACAACAGGACTGCGCGTATCTTTAACGGGACCGGATCGAGCTGGTGCACTGAAGGTGGACAAGCTTCCGACTGCTTGGATATTTACTCGCCTGACAAACTGGTCATGAAATGGACGGCTGACTGGGATCGCGGCAATGATGAAGATTGGGGAGTGCCTCCATATCCGGATGCCTGGATTGATAATGAGTGGAATGGCAAGGGAGTAAAGGATGGGTCAGGTAGTGTTTGGCATTACAAAATTGTGTGGGTTGGTACAGAACTGGAAGCTAGTCCGTATTGGAGACCGGGCGGATATGCGATTTGGGGCCAGTTTGAAGTGCTGATGGATCAGGGAGTTGATCCGAATCTTGGTCCAGGGCATATCTGGTTTACGAAGGCGCTACCAAACGGCTACGGTACTGGAAATTAAGAAACCCTCTCTCTAATAGGGTGTTTAGCAAAACAAGGTTTCACCTTGTTTTGCTTTGTATAAAAGACAAATTTTTTGGCGCTAGAAAATAAGAAATAGGAAAGGTTTTCTCAAGGACAAAAAGGTGTGTTTGACAGTCCTTTAGGAATCTTGTTTTCTACTAATTTTAACGTTGACAAGTAAAAGACAGCCACGTAGCATTTTATCATTATTAGTGGTTGGTATTAAAAGGAAAATTAATAGAGTATGAAAAAAATATTATTAAGTTTGGGAATGATTGTGTTCGTCGGCGCGGTAGTCATCGGCGCCACGGGTGCGTTCTTCTCGGACACGGAGACATCAACCGGCAACACCTTCACCGCCGGCGCGATTGATCTAGGAGTGGACAACACTTCCTACTACAACGGTGCTTTTAATGAAGGAACATCGTGGGAAATTGATTGGGATATGTCAGAAGAAATTCCGCATCAATTCTTCAACTTCGCTGACTTGAAGCCGGGAGATTGGGGAGAGGATACGATCAGCTTACACGTCAACAACAATGACTCGTATCTTTGTGCTGATGTAACACTTACTAAGAATGATGACGTTAGCTCCACAGAACCAGAATTAGAGGTTGATGTACCCAACACCGACAGTATTTTCGACGGTGAATTGGCTAGTCACCTTCGTTTTACGTGGTGGGCTGATGATGGGGATAATGTTCTAGAGAACGATGAAAATCCAATCCACCAGAATGTTCCTCTTGGAACAGGAAGTGTTGCTCTTGCCGATTCCAATGTAAATATTTGGAATGAAGAGGAAGGAGGAGGTCCGCTTCCTGGGGGCGATGTTCGATATATCGGTAAGGCCTGGTGTTTTGGAAATGCCACTCTGACTCCTTATCAACAAGATAGCCTCGGAGGAGGGCAAAATAATGGTCCTGACGTTCGACCCATAGTCTGTGATGGTTCTCAAGAAGGCAACGAAACACAAACCGACAGTGTGATGGCTGATATTGGCTTCCGTGCGGTTCAAAGTCGTAACAATCCGAACTTTGTCTGTTCCACTGCCACTCCAAACCCTCACGCATTGAGATTGGAAAATGAGACAGAAGTAACCGGAGGTCCTTGGATCGTCCATTCAGGTGATGAGATTTATGCTGACCTTACCTGGACTGGTGACGCTGAGGAGTTCAACTACACCTTAAATGGGCAGGGCCTAACGGCAAATACTGATTACAACTTGATCTACTATGCTGATGGTTGGCCGGGGAATAATCCGGGAGCGTTCATTGGCAAGCATACTACTGATGGTGCTGGAGTAATTGCAGGTACAGGTAGTCCTAACTTAGGAATAGATTTGCCAACTCTGCCCGATGGTAACTTTGCCGTTGGCGCCAAAATCTGGCTAGTTAGATCTGCAGACTACAATAGCGGCAATCCATCAACTGGTCCGATGACAGCTTGGAACCCAAGCCAGTACTTGTTTGAGGGTAACGTCTACATCCATTACGATGACACTAACTCGCCTTCTTAACGGCTAAGAGAGATTAAGGCCTATGAAAAGAATTCTCCTTAGCGCCGGGATGATTGCGGTTGTGGGGGCTCTCGCTATCGGTGGAACCATCGCGTTCTACAACGATACCGAAACTTCAACAGGCAACATCTTCACCGCAGGGTCGATTGACTTGAAGGTAGACCACACGAAGGCTTCATACAATGGCGAACCATGTGTTAGTAGCTGTACAGAAACTGGAGGCGACCTCATCGTGAATGGTGGATTTGAAATTCCAGAACCAGTTGCTAACGGTAGTCAGTGGGAGGTTTATCCAAGTGGTATTGCCGGTTGGTCAGTTGTTTCCGGTGCTGGTATTGAGATCCAAGAGGGAGGCGTTGCTGGTGCACCACATGGTGGCGACCAACTTGCCGAACTTGATAGTCATGGCTCTGGCAGTCAATCAACAATAGAGCAGGTTATAACCACGGTGCCGGGCGGTAAATACCGTTTGACCTTCTGGCACTCACCCCGACCAAACAATGGACCGAGTGATGACAATGAGATTGAACTGAACGTACTTATAACCTCATCAAGCGGTGTCATAATTAACGATACAGTCGGTGAGTCTATGACTGGCGGTTCAAATACCTCGTGGACACAATACGCCTACGACTTCGTTGCAGTCGATGGTCAGACATCTATCCGTTTCAGTGATTCTGGCTCTCAAGCCGATACTCTGGGCGGTTATCTAGATGATGTGTCGATGTTCGCACTCAATTGTACCGAGACCGGATTCCCTTACGGAGGACAGTGTCATCTGTGGAATGAACGAGATCTCGGTCAGGACGATATATTCTGGAACTTCCCAGACATTAAACCAGGAAATTACGGAACAAACGTGATATCGCTACATGTCGATAGTAATGATGCGTTCGTATGCCTCTTGCCAGATAACCTTGTGGACAGCGATAATGTCCCGACTGATCCGGAACTAGAATTCCCTGATCCTAATACCTCACAAGTAGATGGCGAACTCTCGGATTACCTTGAATTCTTCGGATGGCTCGATGATGGTGACGGTCTGTATCAAGTCGGCGAAACAGTGGTACTACCCGCCGGAACACCCATGAATCAAATCGAGACGGAACTTGTGGCGATGAATCTCACACCGTCCCAACCAATTAGCGTAGGTCTTATGTGGTGCGCGGGTACTCAAACTGGACCTCAAGTAACAGGCGACCCAGATCCAATTACCTGTGATGGAAATGGTATGGGTAATATAGCCCAAACTGACAGCGTTGTTTCTGATTTCGTTGCTTATGCTATCCAGCAGAGAAATAACGAAGGATTCTCTTGCGGAGACGTTGACCTAGATAATCTAGAAGAATAAAGTCTAGCTCCTTGACTCTTAACGCTTGAGTTTCGGCAAATTCTACGCCACATCTCGTGGTGTGGAAGAGCCGAAACTTAAGTTAGATGTTAGACAAATGAAAGCTCCCTCCAAAATTGGATACTGGATATTTGTGACAGCAGTAGTCCTGCTTGGACTTCTTCTTATTACGAGCCTCTTCCCAGTATCGGGCAATATCCAGGTGAAGATTGTGCAATCGGGTTCCATGGAACCGGCGATCAAAACGGGTGCCATGGTCGTCATCAGGCCGTCCAGCGAGTATCGCATAGGAGACGTCATAATGTTTGGCAAGGATACGAAGACAGAAGTGCCGACCACGCACAGAATAGTGGCCGACGAAGTCAGAAGCGGAGTCTTCTACTACACAACACAGGGTGATGCGAACGAAGACCCTGACCCGCAGCAAGTGGCGCAAAGCGAGGTGATAGGGAAGGTCTTGTTCTCTATCTCTTATCTCGGTTATGTCCTCGACTTCGCCAAGAAACCTTTGGGCTTCGCTCTTCTCATCGGTGTACCGGCGGTGATCGTGGTCTTCGATGAAGGGACCAATATTTGGAGAGAGACGAAACGACTACGTAAGAAAAATATATTGAATGGCGAGAATCAAAACGAAAGCTAAAAAAAGGTTGGTTCGGTTACACTTCGCGTTTATGGAAGCGGTGAGACAGGTCTCGCTCAAGTTCCTTGTGCTCATGCTGGCCATTGGTCTCAACGGTGTCGTGGTTGCCCGCGTCGGCTACACTCTTGGTTACTACAACGACAACGAGACCTCAACCGAGAACACCTTAGAGGCAGGTTCGGTTGATTTCTCACTTGGCATTTCCGGCTGGCAGGCGACTACTACCGCCGTTTCCATGCCACCGGGAGATATTGTGAAAAAAGAAGTGGTGATTGACCCGCAAGACTCGAACCCTTTCCAATACTTCGCTACCTCAACCAATTTCACAGGGGACTCTGATTTCTGCACGGGGCTTAATGTTGTCGCCACTCTCGAAGGAGATGAAATGTATAACGGTCCAGCTACTGGACTCTTGACGGCTACCACAATCGTGCCCGATTCATGGGAGTTTACTTATACGACTGGAGTAAATGATTTTCAAAATAAGATTTGCGACTTCAACATTGACCTAAACGGCTGGCAGGAGAGGCACGATTATCCTACTTACGAGAATGGGGGATTCAGTGATACAGAAAAAGTTTCCAATCACTTAGCTTCATGGGGTTTCAGAATCAATAAGGTTTACTATGACGTCGCAGATGATAGAGGTGAAGAGGGTCTTAATGAATGGGTAGAAATTTATAATCAAACGAACACTGCCCTAGATATTTCCGATTGGCAGATTTGTGATAACACTTCGTGCGATACTCTGCCGACCACACCTCTCATTCCCGCATTGAAGTATGCCGTTATTGTCGCTACTTCTACTACTGTCTCTAACCTTCTTCCATCATATTGGTATCTACCGAGCGAGGTGACTCTCATCAATATCAATTCAAAAATTGGCGGCGGGCTGGCAAATGACGGAGACAGACTAATCTTAAAACGTCCGGATGGCGTCGCGGTAGATGAGATGAATTGGCAAGACGATACTGGTGTCTGGAATCCTGGAGTGCCTAATGCGGCGGAGGGTAATGTCCTAGCGCGCGTACCGTCTGGCCTTGATACCGACTCTCCTTCTGACTGGCAGGAGCTTGTGCCGCCATCGGTCGACCTCGTTTATCCCGACGAGGGTGGTTCTTACACTTGGTACTGGACTTACAGTTACACAATAGAATGGGATGCCGACAATAATAACGGCGACGACTCTGATCTCGACATCTCGATCTTCTTTGTGAAGGATGTTAATCACGACAATGTCATTAGCATGGGCGATACCGCTCACACTATCGTCGAGTCAACAGACAATGACGGCGCCTTCGCTTGGACTGTGCCGTCGGGTTTCCTCGGCTATATCTGGATTCACTTGGTGGCTATCGGGCCGGAGAACCCGATGCTGAACTCGGGTACTGTGAGTGGTAGAATCTACGACCCACCCCCAATCTTCATCGGACCGGAAGGTGTGATACCTCTTGAATTGTCTGCAGAAGAGAATGCCTCTTCGACTCCTGCGATTATCTCTACAAGCTCCGAGGAAGCAATCGAGATTGTACCGCTAGAGGATGAAACTGCTACCTCAACAGAAGTACTAGTGGAAGAAACTGCCACTTCAACAGAAGAAGTGCTCGAAGAAGCTACCTCGACAGAAGCAGTGATTGAGGAGGAAGTAGTGTCAGGGGAGGTAGTGTCAGAAGAGGTAGTAGAAGAGGTGGTGCTTAAAGAAGTGGTGGTTGAAGAAGTAGCGTCCCAGCCTTCGCCAGAGGCTACGGTGGGCGAGGCGGAAACAGAAGAACCTGCTCTTCCACCAGAGCCTGAACCAGTGGTTGTTGAAGAAGCTACGGTAGAGCCAGCGCCTACAGAATAGTCATATGAAAAACTTTCTTAAAATCTTAATACTGCCGGTTGTCGTCATAGCCATACTCGGTTTTGCTCCGAGAGTTTTTGCCGTGGAAGCACCTTTAGAGGTGCAGTTTGATCCGAATCCACTTTTTGACGAAGCAAACTTTCTTCCTCTAGATGAAACATCTGGTGTTGTAACAGTTACTAACAATTCGGGCACGACGCAGACTATTCTAACCGAAGCTATTAATATTTTTGATAACGATAATTTTAGCAATCTTCTGCATCTCAAAATAGAAGGAGGGACTCTATTTGATGATTCTTTGGCTGACTTCTTTGCAAGCGGGGAAATTTCTCTCGGTGCCATTTCTAATGGAGAATCTAAAATTTTCACCTACACTATTTCATTTATTAACTCAAGCGATAATTCATATCAAGGAAAGACTCTCGGTTTTGATGTTTGCGTTGGATTTGAAGGTGGTGCTACGCGTTGCGGTGGTACTGTTGTAGGAGGTGAAAATGACACAGACGGCGATGGTGGGACTGGAAATCCGCCGCCCGGCGGCACTATTCCTGGCTCTGGTGGGGGAGGAGGTTCCGGCCAGTTCGTTCAACTCGTCGTCTTTGGCGAATCTGTATCAAATACTACTGCCAGCACTGCGATGATTGAATGGGACACGAACCTTTTGGCGACGAGCCAAGTTATTTATGGACTAGTACCACCAGGTGGATACATTCTTAACACCGCTATTTTACCAAACTTAGGTTATCCTTTTGGCACTGTAGAAAACGGTACAAAAGTGCTACATCATAGCGTGGTGCTAACTGGCCTTGTTGGTGGGCAAACCTATGTGTATAGAGTGGTGTCTCGAGCCTCACCTCCTACGGTGAGCGTTGAACATACTTTTACCATGCCGACGGCAGGTACAACAGGAAATTTCAGTATAGCTCAAGCTGGATCTGATGGAAACGCTCCAGAAGGAGAGTCAGGAGTGGCGCAAGAACCGTTCTTGCGCAATGTAGAAGAAGATTCGCTTGCCGCCACTTCTTCTGATTCTCTCGTCTCGCAGTTAGCCGCGGCCTTTCTCGGATTTGACTTTCCCGGACTCCTCTGCATTGGCGTGGCTCTAATCATATTCCTCGTTATACTCGGACTAATCTGGCTTATCTCTAAAAATCAAAAAGAAAAATCGCTTACTAAAGATACGATACTGTCCGTCATCTTTGGCCTCATTGCCTCCCTTATTCTCTGGCTCATACCATACACTTGTTCAATCGTTCCACTTTGGATAATCATTGCCATCTATATTATTTGGAGACTTATATCAAACCGCTATTTTACGAGGCCACATTAGAAACACATGCTATAATTCGCCATGATTATGGCGAGTAGGAGGAAAGTAGATAAACCGTTTTTGTTTATCTCTATCATCTTGATAGTGGTTGGTTTTTTTATTTTTAGCTCGGCCTCCCTAGCCCTTCTGGCCAAAGAGAATTCTAATTATTCCAGCGTGGCTTTCTCGCAGACAGTCTTCGGGCTCTTTATGGGCACTATTGCGATGACTATTGCCTCGCGTCTAGATTTTCAAATCTGGAAGAAATCTGCCTTATGGCTTCTTTTGATTGCTATTATTATCAATATTTTAGTATTGGTGCCGGGGATTGGCTTTGAGCACGCCGGTGCCCGGCGCTGGATTGTACTTGGCTCAATTTCTTTTCAGACTTCCGAGATATTGAAGCTCGCTTTCATTATCTATTTTGCCGCTTGGGCCACCGGGATCAAGGAGAAAATAAAGACCTTTTCTTGGGGCTTCTTGCCGCTTCTCGTCCTCTTTGCCATCTCGGCTGTGCTCCTTCTGAAACAACCAGATACCGACAATCTCATTTTAGTTGTCTTTGCCGGCATGGCTATGTTTGTAGCCGCAGGCGGGAAGTGGCGCTACGTCTTTTTCATCACCTTGGCTGGTCTTGTGGGTATCGCGTTTTTAGCCTTTACGCGGCCGTACGTCATGCAGCGCATCACCACCTTTGTCGATCCTCAAATTGATTTATTGGGAGCAAGCTACCAAGTCCAGCAGTCTCTCATCGCCATCGGTTCGGGCGGTCTTTTCGGCCGTGGGTTTGGCCAGAGTATCCAGAAATTCACCTACCTTCCCGAACCGGTCGGAGACTCAATTTTTGCCGTGGCGGCTGAAGAGTTCGGCTTTGTGGGCTCCGTATTCTTATTGATGATGTTTGTTCTTTTTGCCACCCGAGGCCTCAAAATTGCCTCTGGGACGACGAACATTTTCGGTAGACTCACGGTGGTCGGAATTGTTATAATGATTACCTCCCAAGCATTCGTCAACATCGGTGCCATGCTTGGAATGATCCCACTCTCTGGCATTACACTGCCCTTCGTTAGCCACGGCGGCACCTCTCTTTTCGTCACTCTTCTGGAAGTGGGCATTGTACTCTCCATCTCCAGAACTTAAATCCTAAATCCTAAATCAATGCGCATTCTCTTTACTGGCGGCGGCACCGGAGGACATTTCTACCCAATAGTCTCCATTGCCGAAGAACTCAACAACCTCGCGAAGGAGAAGAGGCTTCTTGGGCTCGAACTTTTTTATATGTCGCCCACTCCCTATAATCCGGGAGTGCTATATGAGCACGGTATTATTTATAAGAAAAACAGTGCCGGGAAAATTCGCCGATACTTCTCCGTCTTAAATTTCTTCGACCTTTTTAAAACAGGGTGGGGGATTTTGACCTCGCTCATACTAGTCTACAGACTTTATCCCGATGTCATCTTTGGGAAAGGGGGGTACGCGAGTTTCCCGGTATTGGTAGCGGCGCGACTCCTCGGCATTCCCGTGGTGATCCATGAATCGGATACGGTTCCCGGCAGAGTAAACTTATGGGCCGGTAAATTTGCCAAAATAGTCGCGGTCTCTTACAGGGAGGCGGCCAAATATTTTCCCACAGGAAAAGTGGCTTATACCAGTCAGCCACTGCGCAAAGATCTTGCTCTGCCGATCACTGTTGGCGCTCGTGAGTTTTTGAAGATTGAGGAAGAGGTACCGGTTGTCTTGGTGCTTGGCGGCTCGCAAGGGGCCCAGAAGATAAACGATACTGTTTTGGAAGGCCTAGATAACTTGGTGAAAAAATATGCGATTATCCACCAGACCGGCAGAAGAAATATTGCAGAAGTTAGGGCGACTAGTGAGGCGGTGCTCTTCAACTCTCTCTACAAAGATCGGTACAAAGTATACGACTATCTCAACGTCTTGGCGCTTCGTATGGCGGCCGGCGTGGCTTCTGTAGTGGTCTCGCGCGCGGGCTCGACTATTTTCGAAATCGCAGCCTGGGGAGTACCCTCAATCATTATTCCCATCAACGAGAAGGTCAGTCGGGACCAGCACTCCAACGCCTTTGCTTACGCTCGTGCTGGAGCCGCTGAAGTGATAGAGGAAAATAATTTGACTGTCAATATCCTGGCGTCGGAGATTGAACGTCTGGTCACGAACCAAGGCGAGCGGGAGAAGATGCAGACCGCGGCCAAAGCGTTCTATAAACCCAATGCCGCGCGCTTGGTGGCCGAAGAGATTCTCAAAATTGCTCTCGAGCACGAACTAGAGAAATGAGCGATGCTAATAACTCCTCTTAGTCTCCCCTTATCAGGGGAGAGGAATTATAATATGAAAAATTTTAAATTTATTCCTTATGATAAAAATCTTGTTTCTCGTGCCCGAGAATTGAGGAAAGAAACAACCGAGGCAGAAAGACTTTTTTGGGATAAAATTTTAAAAAATAAAAAACTGGCAGGAGAAGTTTGGACTAAGAATAATAAGATATACAAATGAGAGAGTTTTATCTGACGTAAGAAAAGTAGCTAAAGATTTAATAAGAAAAATTCAATCTTTGACCCCTCCAGCCTCCCCTTAGCAGGGGAGGAAATCTAAATCCCTCTGATAAGGGGGATAGAGGGGGTTGTATCAATATTTCGGGATGATACGGTAAATGCTAGAATATCCTTATGCGAGAAACTGCAAAGAAAATCATTACACGTTTTCCGCCTTCACCGACTGGGCCGCTTCACATTGGCAATGTCCGAACTGCTTTGTTCAACTATCTCTATGCCAGACAAAACAATGGACGTTTTATCGTTCGAATTGAAGATACGGATAAGGCGCGGTCAAAAAAAGAATATGAAGAAAGCATACTTGAGAGTCTTCAGTGGCTTGGCTTGGAGAGAGATGGCGAGCTTTGGCACCAGTCTGAAAGGACGGAAATATATAAAAAATATTTACAAAGATTAATCGACGAGAATAAAGCTTATGTTTCTACCGAGACTCTAGGTGAGAATAGGGAAGTGGTACGTTTTCGCAACCCAAATAAATCTGTAAAGTTCGACGATTTGATCCGCGGCGTAGTTGAATTCAATACCACAGAACTCGGGGATTTTGTGATAGCAAAAAGTGTAGATGAACCGCTCTATCACCTCGCGGTAGTCATTGATGATTTCGAATCTGGTATCACGCATGTCATTCGTGGTGAGGATCACATTTCTAACACGCCTCGACAAATCTTGATCCAAGAGGCCATTGGTGCGCCGAGACCCTTATATGCTCACTTACCACTAATTCTTGCTCAAGACCGCTCGAAGCTCTCTAAACGCAAACATGGCGAGTCAGTCTCGCTCGACTACTATCGCCATAAAGGCTACTCGAGAGATGCCATCATCAATTACCTCGCGCTTTTAGGATGGAATCCCGGCACGGAACAAGAAATCTTTACTCTGGGGGAATTGATAAATGTTTTTGATCTCAAACGAGTTCATAAGGGAGGCGCGATTTTCGACGAGAAAAAACTAGCTTGGGTGAACAGGAAACATTTCAATCTTGGCAAAACCAGAAATAAATGAAGAAAAGATTCATCAGCATTTTCATTATTTTTTTGATTATACCGGCTGTCTCAAGTGCCGCCAATCCAAGCGAGCTCGAACAACAGATTGAACAAGTCAGAAAAGAACGAGAAGTTCTCATCGAAGAACAGAAGAAGCTTGAGGCCGAGCTTGAAGCGGTGAATCTAGAGAGCTGGTCTCTCGGCAGTACCGTCAAGTCGCTTGACGCCACCAGAAAAAAGCTAGCCAAAGATATTAGCATCACTCGATCGAGAATCACTTCTACCGACTTAACTATCCAATCGCTGGAAAATACTATGGGCGAAAAAGAGCGGCAGATTGCCACTCACCGGCAGGCTATCGCAAGCACTCTCTCAACGCTCTCCGAATATGATTCTCGCCCGCTCATCCTTAGCCTGCTGGTCTCCGCGCAACTCTCGGATTTTTGGAGAGATAGGAGCCAAATTGAGAGTTTCGACGGTCGTTTGGAAGAAGAGATTGGAGCGCTCCGCGAGACTCGCAGAGCTCTCAACCAAGAAAAAGAGCAAAAAGAAAAAGTGAAAAAAGAGCAAGCGAGTCTGGAAGGGCAGTTAAGCGGACAGAAATCAATAGTTGAAGAAAATAAAAGAGCCAAAGAAAAGCTTCTTGCCGAGACCAGAAACAAAGAAACTGCATATCAGAAATTATTGGCGGAAAATCTCGCCAATCAAAAGCAGTTTGACGAAGATTTGTTCAGACTGGAATCAGAGTTGAGGATTACCCTTGACCCATCGCTTGTCCCATCTCCGCGCCGGGGACTGCTTGCCTGGCCTCTCGTTAACATTTTTATTACTGATCCGTTTGGTGTGCGTCCGACCAGATTTCATAAAGGAGTGGACTTTAGGGCCTCCCAGGGAACAGCGATCAAGACGATGTTTACCGGTACGGTGGAGGGGATGGGTAATACTGACGAAATGAACGCCGCACTTAGGAGAGCGGGAAAACCCACCTGCGGTTCATACGGCAGATGGATACTCGTCAAGCACAACAATGGCCTCTCGAGTATCTATGCGCACCTTTCGGCCTCTATTGTCAAAATTGGACAGAGTCTTGAGACCGGGGAAATTATCGGCTACTCGGGTGGCACGCCAGGAGTGAATGGTTCCGGATACTCAACGGGACCGCATCTGCATGTTGGTCTTCTCGCCAGCCAGGGAGTTCAGATTCGTCAATTTACGACCAGCAGAAACTGCAAACATATTTCTTTGCCAATCGCTGATCCTAAGGCCTATCTTGACCCGCTTGCTTATCTTCCGATCCTTTAATAGACTAGAATGATGAAAAGGGATAAGGGTTTTATTGGTTGGTTGGTGCTTATCATCATTGCTTTAGCGCTCCTGAAGTATTTTTTAAATTGGTCTGTTTTTGACGCGGCGGCATCAGAGCAGGGGAGGAACACGATAAATTATATTAAGGAGGTGTTAAGTTTCGTCTGGTCTTATGCCAGAATCCCAGTTCTCTTCATTTGGCAGAAAGTGCTTGAGTTACTGCCGTCTCGCTCGCTTTATATGCGATGAAAGTTGTTAGACTAATTATTTTCTTTCTTTTAGCGCCGATTTACGTGCCGGCCTATCTCTTGATGACCTTCACTTTCAAATGGTGGTCAAGCCTTTTGGATAAATAGAAAGCGGTTGATTTACCAGCTATTTTGGGCTAGTATGCCCGATAGAAACGCACTTTTCCGTGCAGTCCACTCTAACTAGAAGGGGAGAAACCATGGGCATGAGAATATTGAAACCGGCGGAGCGGCTGATCGTTGCGGCGGATTTCAAGCCTGACCCGAAGCAGGGTCAGGGACGGGACTGGGTTCGCGGTCAGGTTCTCACCCTAGCCGAGAGTCTCAAAGGTACCGGAGTTTACATAAAAGTGAACTCTGTCCTGCGGGCTTGCGGTTACGATCTGGTTGGGAAGATTCAAGGGCGTGGTCTCAGGGTTTTCGCTGACCTCAAGCTCCATGACATTTCTGAGACGCTCTCGACTGATGGTGTGCTCCTACAGGAGTTCCGGCCCGAGCTCCTGACGGTGGTCTGTACTGCGGGAATCACTGCCATGCGGGCGCTCAAGGCCGAACTACCGTACACGGAAGTACTCGGTGTTACGGTGCTCACGAGCCTCGGGAACGCCGACACACGGGCGGTGTTCACCTGCTCAACCGAAGGGGCCGTTCTGCGACTTGCCCAGTTGGCGGAAGATGCCGCCATTGACGGCCTTGTCTTGTCCGCGAAGGAGGCGGAGACGATCAGGGCGAACTTCGGCATCATGATGACCCTCAACACTCCCGGTATTCGCCCGGAGTGGGCGATCGTTGTCGGTGATGACCAGAATCCGGAACGCGTCATGACGCCAGCCAAGGCTATCAGGGCGGGTGCAGATCGCATTGTCGTTGGTCGGCCGATCGTCAGGGCCAAGGAGCCCTACGAGGCAACGATGCGTATCATCGAGGAGATCGCATCCATGGCGTGACTGGCGCAGTCACCGCCGCGGAGACATACCAGACGGCTCGGACTTTTGACCAAGGTCCGGGCCGTTTTTTCTTTTACGCAAGGAAAGGAAAAGGGGTCGCTACCTTGCGATAGCGACCCCCGACAACTTGCACTTGCTCGATTCCTACGTGAACTGATGGGCCTTGATCTCCTCCTCAACCGCGATCACAGCTGAGTCGGGCCACAAGCCCATAACGCCGAACGCGTACGTGATGTCGAGCAGATTGTAAACCACGATTACTTGCTCGAACCCAGCAGCCTTGAGTCTCGGTACCGCACCCTGTTGCCGATCAATCCAGATGAGACACGGCATCTGCTTAGCCGGATAGCCGTCTGCTTCAAGCTTTTCGGCAGTTTCCAGCTTGCTTTTGCCGTCCGTTGCGACATTATCCACCATCCAATATCGCTGGTGGCTGAGGTTCGGTTTGCCATTGACCCACGTCGAGTGCGCACCATGCTGCTTGAGTTGCTCGCGCATAACTCTGTGTGCAATCGGCAGGGAAAGCCGATGCAGTTGGAAACTGACCATGGCGGTAGCCTGGGCAAGTGCATTGCCCGCGGTCGGGATTCCGATTAGGCATGGTTGGCGCTTGTCGAGGTCGTGAGTGTGGTTGTAGACGATACTGGCAATCTTCGCTCCGGCGAGCCACTCGAGTTGTGGGTTATCGGTCAGGTCCTCGCGTCCAAACACATAGACGTTGGAGAGGATGCCCGATTTGAGCTTGAAGGGCGTTTCGTTGTACCGCACGAAGCCGAACTTAGCCATGTCGAGAAGGATGTCAAAATCCCGTCTCTCGTAGACTGCTCCAGATGGTACTTGCATGTCTGTCTCCTTTCGGTTTCGGATTGTGTTGCTTTCTCTGTCTGGAGTTACATTAATATAAAATATCAATAAAATCAAGTGTCGAAACTTCCCCATCTAGTCAAAGAGGGGAGAGGGGTGGGAGCAAAATTTTTAATTTATAATTTTCAATTTTTAATTATGGATAAACAAATTAGGAAATGGGGGACTGCCGGCCTGATGGAGAAGTGAAGTGAGTACCATTGATACAATATATGATATGGGTAGTAATTTAAAAGTTGCCAGATTTGGTGTCCGGCAGGCTTTAGGTCGCAAAGATATATTGTGCGACATGCAATTAAGCTTAAATTAGGTGTATAATCCCTCTATTAACAATTAATTATCCCCTACTATGAATTCTCAACCCCTAGTGAACCAACTCACTGCTGCTCCAAAACAATTTTGCGATAATGTTACCGGTGCTCACTCCGAAGAAGTTTTCCTAATTGCGATGTTTTCTGGTCAAACGGCTACGGTATTTACTCTTACCCCTGCCCATATGAAGAAATTTTCCCAATGGGCCAAACATCAAGTCGAAGATTATGAAAAACAATATGGTGAAATAAAAGCGGAGTGGAACCCTAATATACCTAGTCCTATTCAAGCCTCGGACTTAAAGAATCCTCCGAAAGCCGAAAAAAATTAGGATGTTTGACTTCTTTTATTTCTAGGAGCAGACTTGACGCCAGACAGCACACAACCTTATCTACGGAGGGCTATATGTCTAAGAAGGGCTCGCTACTAGCTGAAGGTAAGACAAAGAAGATCTGGCGCAACGCACTTACCACTTCAGAAGTGCTCATCGAGAGCAAAAACGACGTGACCGCTGGTGATGGAGCCAGGCGAGAGGAGTTCGAGGGCAAGGGCGTCTACTCGACTACCACCGCAGTCAAATGCTTCGAGCTACTGACAGCTTACGGCATTCCCAACCACTTCATCGGGCCTCTGGACGCAACGACGTTCCGCGCGCGCGAGCTTTCAATGATTCCAACTGAAGTAGTGGTCCGCCGCATCGCGACCGGGTCGTATCTCAAGCGCCGGCCGGATGTAGAAGAGGGCGAGCGGTTTAAGAACCCTCTCGTTGAATTTTTCGTCAAGCTCGACGCTGAGCACGATCCCCTGATGATTCGGGACTACGTGAGCCGGCGCGTACTTCTCTACGACGCGAAGAAACCCCTCGCTGAAGGATTCCTACGGGAAGTTCGGCCAGTTCAGTCAATGGAAGAATCACCCATTCTGGACTTATTCATCACCAACGAACTGGTCTCGCTCGCCGAGCGCACCTTCTCAGTCCTCGAAGATGCATGGGCCGCACAGAACGTCACGCTCGTCGACCTCAAGATCGAGTGCGGGAATGACGTTACCTCTGGTCAGATGGTCGTAGGCGATGTCATCACCAACGATGAGTGGCGCATTTGGCCAGGCGGCGAGAAGTCACGCCAGCTCGACAAGCAGGTTTTCCGGGAAATGCCCGAAGCGACTCACGAAGCTATGAAGGTTCTCAAAGCCAACTACGCCAAAGTGGCGGAGCTCGTGGGGCAGTTCAAGGTTTAGAAGCTCTCAACGCGCGCGGGCTCCCCTCTCCTGGGGAGTCCGCGCTATTTGTTTTTATGCAAACCACAAACCCGCGCTTAGGCGCGGGTTTGTATGGAGGATTACCTCCGAGCGATTTCTGATCTACTGAACTTAGCCCAACAGGCTGAAGAGGACATCCACGGCTTGGCGCCCTCTTTCTCGTAGAGATAACGCGCGTATCGAACGTTGTCGTCGAGGTCCTGGACGTCTAACTCGAGTCTCTCTAGGGTCTTAGCGTGATACAAGATGTTAATTTGCATCACTCCTCTGTCGTAGCTGTTTTGATCCCCTTTCAACACGGTGCCATTTTTATTGAGATGGCGGAACCGTGATTCGCACTTGGCAATGTCGGCGAGAATGGGAATATCAGCAAAGTAGTCATTAATGAACCTTTCAATGTTCTTGGAATCTGCAATCGGCTGATAGTCTTCGGCTTTCACTTCTTTAGGTACTGGTTGTTCTACCGTTACCCCTTCCATCACAGATGTAGGCATTACGAGCGAAGGTATCGCGGGCAATACAGCCCAGGCTCCGGATGAGAAGCTTAACAGAAGACTGATCGTTGTAAGCTGTAAAATAACAGTAGAATAAATTTCTAATTTTAGGTGTCCGTAACCGTAAGAGCTCTCCTAAACGAAAAGTCAGCACCTGCTGACTTACCCATATACTATCATATTCAACTATTGCTGTCAAGCAATTTCTATGGTGAAATATTTAAGAAATTGCTCTATTAAGCCATATATTGTGAAACTTAACGGGGTTTGCAATTAGCTGCCAGGCTGTAGCCGGCGGCCTCGGCGGCGGCTACAGTCGCAAAGATAATTTTATTCTCCTCCTTGATTTGTTTGGCTCCCGAGCAGTAGGGATAGTGGTAGCGGGCGCCGTTCTTAGAAACTATCACAGATGTGGAATTTTCAATTTTGTCTAGTGCACTAGAAACAGAAGCCTGATTGGAAATTGTAAATTGAGAATTGGAAATTTCAGGATCGTATTCGATCCTGACCGGTTCCCTATTCCCTACTACGGATAGCCTACCGATACCGAATGAAAGAAGGGCGATCAAGATAATCGTGAGAGAAAGAAAAAGCTTCTGAAATAACGGAAAGTTTACCCCGAGCAGAGTCGAGGGGCGTTCAATTCTACCGTCCTTGTCATAAGAGACTATTTCCGATATACTCATGGGGTTTAATTATACCCCCATGGCCACAAAAAAAGCAGGAGGTTCGTCAAAAAATAACCGGGATTCTAACCCGAAGTATCTTGGTATCAAAGTTTCTCCCGGAGGCTCTGCTCAAGTCGGGTCCGTTTTAGTGCGTCAGCGCGGCTCCAACATTTTACCGGGCAAAAATGTTTCCATGGGTCGAGACCACACTCTCTTTGCCATTAAGGATGGCATCGTCTCTATCGGTTATAAGCGCCAAATCCACTTCGACAACAAAGTTTATAAAAAGAGGGTTATGAATGTTTCTCCTTCCTGAACTTTTCAAGTGCTAAGTGTTTTTCCAGACGCTTCGACTGCTTTTCATTAATTTCCTGCTCTTCCGCGGCTTTCTTTACTTCGCTCTGCTCCTTGAGCTGTTTCACTTTAGCAATACCTGCCTTGTCAGCTACAAGCACAAAATTCTTAGGGAGTAAAAAATTACCGGCATAGCCGTCAGAGACTTCCTTCTCTTCAAACTTCTTCCCTACCCCCTTGATATCTTTGAGTAAAATAACTTTCATTTAAGAATTTCAATCGCTTTTTCCAACTGTGGATCACGACCTGCTTCCCTGTCAGTCGGACTATATTTGACAATAAACTTCGGCTCAATACCGTCTTGGGAAATAGATAAGCCGTTGGGGGTAAGCCATCGGGCAATAGTAACTTTGAGGGAAGTTTCCGAAGTAATATTGACCAGTTCCTGGACGGAACCTTTGCCGAAAGTCCGGTCTCCCACGAGAATCGCCCTGCCATGCTCCGCGAGCGCCCCCGCCAATATCTCGGAAGCTGAAGCAGAACCTTTGTCTATAAGAATGACAAATTTCAGGTCCTCACTAAAGATGTCATAACCCTTGCTACGATAGACTTTCTCCCCTCTCGATTGACCAAAGTCTTCCCTGACCACAACCCTACTCGAAGGGAGAAACCAACTAGCCATGTCTATGGCCGCCTCCAAGTACCCGCCCGGATTGCCTCGAAGGTCGAGGATAAGCTTGTCGTTGTTGGAGAGGATAAATTCTCGTAGGGCGGTGCGGAAGAGATTGGGAGACTGTGCCGAGAAACTGTAGAGTTCAATGACAAAGATACCTCCCGGTAATTCTTTGGTATCGATAGTGGGGATACCGATGACGTCTCGTGTCACCTTGATATCAAACGGTTCCCTCTCGCCATTTCTGAAAATGGTTAGGGTGACGCGTGTTCCCTTCGGTCCGCGAATAATGCCGACGGCATCCTCTGTAGAAAGATTGCCTGTTTCCTGGCTGTCAATTTTGATAATCCTATCGCCGGCCATAATACCAGCTTTCGCGGCCGGCGAATCCTTGAGCGGCGCGATCACCGTGATGGCGCCGTCTTTGGCCACTACTTCCATACCCACCCCCTCGAAGTTGCCGCGGATGTCAGATTCAAAAAGTTCGGATTCCACGGGTGGAAAAAAGACCGTATAAGGGTCACCGAGTGAGCTGGTCAAGCCTTTGATAGCGCCCCAAACTTTCTCTTGGTCACCCACAGTTTCGGACGTGGTACTGGCGGGCACATACTTCTCATTGATAAGGTTCCAAGCCTTCCAGAAAGGTGCGAAGTCCACATTAGCAGGCCTGTTTTTGTTCAGGTTTTCTATATCGACGACCGCCGTAGAAAGGTTTTTTTCTCCAGAGTTGAAACCGAGATTGAAAGAGCCGACAGCAATAATGGCTCCCAGTGCTAAGAGCGCTGCATGTTTTCTTAAAAATTCCATTTCTAGGATTGTATCATATAATGGAGCGGTGACCATTAAACTTTACAACACTCTCTCGGGCAAACTGGAGGAACTAAAGCCAATCGAATCCGGCGTAGTCAAAATGTTTGTCTGCGGACCGACTGTGTATGATTTTTCCCACATCGGCCATGGCAAGACTTACACCCAATTTGATGCCGTCGTCCGCGCCCTGCGCTACACTGGTTACTGGGTTACCTACATAGTTAACATTACCGATATTGATGACAAGATTATAAGACGGGCGGATGAACGCGGAGTGGAACCAAGTATTCTAGCGAAAGAATATGAGAAGGCCTACATGGAAGATATGCGGATTCTAAACAATACTAGCGTAGACAAGTACGCGCGCGCTCACGATTACATCTCCGAGATTATAAGCCAGGTGGAACGCTTGGTTGAGAAAGGATTGGCCTACAAAATTTTGGATGGATATTACTTTGACACGAAAAGGTTCGAAGATTACGGCAAACTTTCGGGTCGAAACGCTCTCAAGGCAGGCGATGCCGTCTCCCGCATAGATGAAAATCCGAACAAGAAAAATCCCGGTGACTTTTGTCTTTGGAAATTTAAGAAAGAGGGAGAACCGGCCTGGCCGACAAATCTGGGCGAGGGCCGGCCGGGTTGGCACATCGAAGACACAGCCATTACCGAGACCGAATTCGGTCCGCAATACGATATTCACGGCGGGGCTATTGACCTTATCTTTCCTCATCATGAAGCCGAAATCGCGCAGATGGAGTCCATCTCCGGCAAGAAACCTCTTGTCAGATATTGGCTCCATGCGGGTTTCCTTAATATTAAATCCGAGAAGATGTCAAAAAGTCTCGGTAACTTCCTTACCATCCGCGAGGTTTTAGAAAAAGGAATCTCTCCGCTCGCTTTGAGATACTACTTCCTCACCGCGCATTACCGCACTTCGATGGATTTCTCTTGGGAGGCGCTCGAAGCAGCGGAGAACGCCTATCGGAAACTGAAGGAGTTTATAAGTATGAATAAGGAATCAGGAATAAAGAATGAGGAATATGAAAATGAGTTTAAAAACGCGATAGAGAATGATTTGAACACACCAGAGGCTCTTGCCGTAGTCTGGAAATTGGTAAAAGACGAATCTATCTCCCCTCGCGACAAACGAGCCACCCTCCTAGATTTTGACCAAGTACTTGGTCTCGACCTCGAAAACAATGAATATCAGGTGAAAGATATCCCAGCGGAAGTCCGGCAACTGATTAAAGAGCGCGAGTCTGCCCGGGCCCTTGGAGACTACTCCCAGTCCGACCGACTCCGCCAGGAAATCGAATCACTCGGTTTTTCCATCGAAGATACCTCTGAGGGTTCGAGAATCTCTAAATTTTAGGTTTTCCACAACTTACACCCTAACTTTTTAACTTTCGCCAGTTTGCGGCGAATGCTTAGACTGGTAGCATAGTGTCATGCAGATAACTTCTCTCGAAGATAAAACCGGCCTGCGCATCCCCCCACACTCCATGGAGGCCGAGCAAGCGCTCCTTGGCTCTATCATGCTTCGTCCCGATGCTATCTACGACGTGCTCGATATCGTCATGCCGACCTCTTTCTACTTCGAGAAACATAAAACCATTTTTGAAACGATGCTTGAACTCTTTACGAAACACGCGCCAATAGACATTCTCTCCCTTTCTTCCAGGCTCAAAGAGAAAGATTTGCTCGAGCGTATCGGCGGCGCTACATACTTGACCGAACTTTCCTCCGCCGTTCCCTCTTCGGCCAATGCCAAGCATTATGCCGAAATTGTGATGAAAAAGTTTATGATGCGTCAGCTGATCGAAGCCTCCGAATTTCTCTCGCATCTCGGTTTCAATGAAGCGGGTGATTTGGAAGAGATTCTCGACCACGCGGAGAAAAAAGTTTTCGACATCACCGAGCATTTCGCCGGCTCCGCCCGTTTCAAAGATCTGGTACCTCTGCTTGCCGAAGCCTATGAACGTTTTGAGAAACTCTCAAGCGCAGAGCACGAACTGCGCGGTGTGCCAACCGGCTTCAAGTCACTCGACGACATTCTGGGCGGTTTTCAGAAATCTGACCTCATTATCATTGCCGCCCGCCCTTCCGTTGGCAAGACCGCTCTGGCTCTCGACATTGCCAGGCGCACGGCTAGCGTCCACCAGACTCCCGTGGGCATCTTCTCTCTTGAAATGTCGGCCGACCAGCTGGTTGACCGCATTGTGGCCGCCCAATCGCGCACGGATTCCTCGGTCATTAGGAAAGGGATACGTACCCAGACGGGCACCTGGCGCGATGATGTTTTCAAAAATATTAGAGACGCGCTCGATGAACTCTCACGCACTCCTATTTACATTGACGACCAGCCCGGTAACACAGTTATGAAGATGCGCTCGGCGGCCCGTAAGCTTAAAATTGAAAAAGGGCTCAAACTCTTGATTGTTGATTATCTCCAACTCATGGCGCCCTCGACCGCGCGCGTCAACGACTCGATGGTCCAGCAGGTCACGGAGATTTCCCGTTCGCTCAAGCACCTGGCTCGCGAGCTTAATATCCCAGTAGTGGCGCTTTCCCAACTTTCGCGCGCGGTCGAGACTCGCGGCGGCAAGCCTAAGCTCTCTGACCTCCGAGACTCTGGCTCGATCGAACAGGATGCCGACTTGGTGATGTTTATTCATTCTGGAGAAGACGATATCCGCGATGAGAATGGCAAGATGAAAGAAGTCCAGAGGAAGGAACTCATCATTGCCAAACATCGTAACGGCCCCTTAGGTGTCGCGACGCTCGACTATCACACTCGCTTCAATACTTTCGTGGAAATAGATTATTCTAATTACGGTAAAGCGGAGGAAGAGTTTAAAAGTTTATAAGTTTAATAAGGAAAACACTGAATGAACTCAATTGAGAAGCTTTCAGAGATATTTGCCCGTTTCCCCGGCATTGGGCCAAGACAGGCCAAGCGCTTCGTCTACTTTCTTCTTTCTAGAAACGGCGACTACCCGAGCGAACTGACCAGAGCGATCCAGAGTCTTAAGAAAGAGATTATTCAGTGCGGAGAATGCATGAGGTTTTTTGTTTACCCCGAGCATGGTCGAGGGGCGAGGGTCTGTTCTATTTGTGCGGACGAAGCCAGAGACAACTCAATGCTCATGATTGTGCCTCGAGACATTGATTTGGAAGCAGTGGAGAGGAGCGGTAGTTATAATGGTCATTACTTTATTTTGGGCGGAGTAGTGCCGATTCTTGAAAAAGAGCCGGAGAAAAGAATTAGAATTAAAGAACTTGAATCAAGAATCAAGAAAGATAAAAATATCAAAGAAATTATTCTAGCCATGAACGCCAATCTTGACGGCGAGAACACCGCCGAATTCATCAAACAAAAATATCAAGGGCTACCCTTGATATTCTCCACTCTCGGGAGAGGTCTCTCCACTGGTGCTGAACTCGAGTATGCCGACCCCGAAACTCTCAAAAACGCCTTTTTGCATAGAACAAAGTAGTTACTAAATAATATGCAGATTTAAGACGTAACATACGATATATCGTATGTTACGTCGTGTTATTGACTTTTTTAAAAAAATATATACTGTATAGACAGACGTGATACTTGAATCTCACACAGAATCAAGGAGGTGTTAAATGTTCGGGCGATTGATTGAGTCTATCCTGCCGCGTATAATTGGAGTTATGGTTCACAAACACGAAACACTCACTAAGAAGGGGCGTGCCGTCGAAGACTCGTTTCGGACGAAGCTCGGGATCCGGAAACGCAAGACCGCAAAGCCGCTCATCGTGGCTATGATCGGTCTCGTTGGTTCCGGTAAGAGCTCGGTAGCACGAGAGCTTGCCAGACACATCGGCGCGACAGTCGTCGAAGGCGACGCTATCCGTGTCGAGCTGACGACTTCTTCGGTGGTGCTTCCTCGAAATGGGAGGGGAATGAACAGTCGAAAGGAGCGGTTGTGAAGATCCGCGAGATGTGGCGAAGGATGCCACAGCACTACCGATGGGAAAACAAGGCGGGTGGTCGATGGGTAATTAAAAATCCACCCTGCGCAGTACTTGCCGACATCGACACAACTGTCTCTTCCCAGTGGAAGCGAGAGGTTGAGAAGTGTGCTAAGCAACTTCTCGTGCTCTGACACTACTCTGAGAGCAGTTGCGGGCGGCCGAGGCGAAAGCCGAGGCCGCCCATCTTCTTTTATTTAATCGAATCTATTTTAATTTCGAAGTAGGGCTGGCGGTGGCCGTATTTTTTAAAGTAGCGGGACTTCTGTTTATATTTAATAACGTCAATAGTTTTATATCTAGCGATTTTATCTAAAGTAGCATTGATCAGTGCACCTTTGATATAGGGCGTGCCGATGGTGGCTTCACTTGCTCCGTCATCCATTAGAAGTACTTTGTCGAAAGTGAGTTTATCCCCTTCTCTATATTCATCACCGAGTTTCTCAATTTTGACCCTATCCCCCACCATCACGCGGTATTGTTTGCCTCCGGTAGCAAAGACAGCAAAGGGAGTCTTGAAAGACTTCGCAAGGGTCTTTTGAGCGGCCTTCTTGATTACTTCAGCTGCAACCATAGGTTGCCTATTCTACTGATGGTCGCTCCAATGTCAATGGTTCGAGACCGGCTCCCGTACCAGTAATACGAAGCACGTCCTTGTCCACTTTGCCGAGTTCCTTATAGCCAGAGTTGTAATGGTTTATGGTGGTGGAAAGAGAATTACCGAGCTTGGCATAATATTCCTCGTAGCTCTTGAGATGTCGGCCAAGTTCCTCTACTCTCTTGATAATTTCTACCGCTTTCTCTTCAATATGAAGCGCATTGAGGCCTTGCAGCACTGTTTGAAGATAAGCAAGAAACGAGGTGGGCGAGACTATCAAGACGTGATATTTAGAAGCAGCACGCTGAATGAGAGTTTCAGAATCTTCTTTGAGCGCACCAATTTTATTGATAATCAGATCATAGTAAATCGCTTCGTGGGGAATGAACATGAAGGCAAAATCCATCGTTCCCTGACTCGGCTGGATATACTTAGAAGTTTCAGTGATGCGCATTTTGAGATCAGTCACAAAGGCTTTTTCCAGTTTTTCTTTCTCTCCCTCATTCTTCTCCTCCACAATACGATTATAATTTTCCAGAGAGAACTTCGAGTCAATGGGAATGATCTTGTCTTTGACGAAGACTGCCGCGTCAACAATTGTGCCGTCGGGAAAAGCGTACTGCATCTGGTACGAGCCGGGAGGCAAAACATTTTTCAAGAGGGTCTCAAGATAATATTCACCGAGGACGCCGCGTTGTTTGGGATTTTTCAAAATATCCTGGAGGGACTGGAGTTGGTCGGCGAAAGAGACCATCTGCTTCCCAGTTTCATCAACCCTCGTCACCTTCTCGATTATTTCCTTAATATTATCGTTGATAGACTGATTGAGATCCTTCATCTGGTTCTGGAGTAAAACAAGTCCTTCATTCTTATCCTCACTTTTCTTTCCTCCGAATTTTTTGGCAAAGAAAAAGAGCGCCACGGCATTTGCTATCACAAGAAGGATGGCAATTGCTAGAATGACACTGGTCATTCCTGTATTATAGTAGATATATGTCGCTACACCAAGATATTCGAGAACAAATGACAGAAGCTATGAAAGCGCGTGATACCGTACGACTTAATGTCCTCCGCGGCCTTCTGTCGTCATTCACCAACGAAGCCGTCGCCAGGAAAAGGAAACCAGACGAAGAACTCTCGGATGAAGAGGCTCTCGCTGTTATTGCTCGTGCGGTCAAACAGAGAAAAGATTCCATAGAACAATTTAAAAAAGGCCACCGAACAGATTTGGCGGAAGTGGAAAAATCTGAACTTGCTATTTTAGAAACATATCTTCCCACTCTGATGTCCCGCGACGAAATTCTGGTTTATGTCAAAGAAAGGCTCGCTGTCCAAAGCTCGGCTTTGGACAAATCAAGGGCCGATCAGTTTATGGGTATGATAATGAAAGAACTGAAGGGTAAAGCAGGCGGAGCTTTAGTAAAAGAAGTTGTTGACACTCTCATTGTTTCGTGATAAGATTAAGGCAGAAAGGGGGTGAGTGCGGATGAGCCTCGAGCGGATGTTTCGTCCGTATCTCCTTGCTCGCCGCCGGCGCGCGAGGCGCAGGCTAAAGGGGCGTGAGCGGAAGGAGAGAGACCTCACTCGTCAGCAGAAGACTGACGAGGGAGTCACCGCCAAGCCCCCCTGGCCGAGGAGGAGCAGCACTGATGTGCGTGGTGCGATACCATAGGGCACTGGTGCGGGCGAAGATGAAGAGTTGCCCCTGGGGGCCGGACACGTGCCGGCCCCCTTATTATTTTAGGTATCCTTCCTCTTTTAGTATTTTGATTTTAAAAGAACTTCCGTCCCTATATCCGCCAATCTTTCCATCAGAGCGTATGACTCTGTGACGCGGCACTTTTGGGTCTACATTTTTATTTAAAACATTGCCCACGGCCCGGTACGCGAAGGGCTTCCCTGCCCTCCTCGACACCTCTTTGTAGGTTAGAACTCTTCCTTTGAGAATTTTCTTTACGACTCTGTAGACTTTTTCTCGAAATGTCATATAAATTCAAGGCATACCCTTGCTAGAGGGTCTTTTTTGTTTCGCTATACGGATTTCCCCAACTTTTTCTTACTTTTTGATGCCCGCTTGTAATATAATGTATCGACTATTAACAATATCACACACCTATGTAATGAAAAAACCCGTCTCTCCCAATAAACCAGCACGAATTTTCTCCATAATAAAACGAGACGGTTCCATTGTCCCTTTCGATGCCGATAAAATCGCTCGCGCGGTGGAAAAAGCCATGCACGCCGCTGGAGAGTTTGAAAGTAGCGCGCCGGAAAGAGTGGCGGAGGCTGTTTCAAAGAAATTATTGGCGCAAAAAGAAGACGGGTCGCTCGCGACTCCGACAGTAGAGGGGGTACAAGATTTGGTGGAAGCAGAACTCATGCTCCAGAAATTTCTTGCCACCGCTAAGGCTTATATCATTTACCGCGAAGAAAGAACCCGGCTTCGTTACAAAGGTGTCGAAGTGCCGCAAAAAGTTAAAAAACTTGCCGAAGAAAGTAAAAAATATTTTCGAAACCAACTCGGTGAATTTATTTACTATCGTACCTATTCCAAATGGATTATGGAAGAGAACCGCAGAGAAACTTGGATCGAGACAGTGGATAGATACATGAATTTTATGAAAGAGAATCTCGGCCAAAAATTAAAGGACTCCGAATACGCGGAAGTGAGAGAATCAATCTTGAAACAAGAAGCCATGCCGTCCATGCGGCTCTTGCAATTCGCGGGTACGGCCGCGCGTGTTAACAATATCTGCGCGTACAATTGTTCTTATACCGCGCCAGAGACTTTTCGTGATTTTGCCGAGATTATGTATATCTGTATGTCGGGTACTGGTGTTGGCTGGTCAGTGGAAAGCGAAAATATCCAGAAGCTTCCGCAGATTAAACGCCAGACCGGCAAGAAACTACCGACATTTGTCGTGCCTGATAGCAAAGAAGGTTGGTGCGACGCCCTCACTTTAGGTATGGAGACATGGGCGAACGGTTTGGATATTGACTTTGATTTTTCCGGACTCCGTCCGGCAGGCGCGCGGCTTAAAACTATGGGAGGCAAGTCCTCGGGACCCGAGCCGTTGCGCGAACTCCTTGCTTTTACTAGGAGAAAGATGCTTGCCCGTCAAGGAAAACGACTGGAAAATATCGATGCCCACGATATTATCTGTGAGATTGGTAACATTGTGGTCGCCGGAGGCGTGCGCCGAAGCGCTATGATTTCCCTCTCTGATCTTGAGGACGACGCCATTCGTGATGCCAAGAAAGGACAATTCTGGCATACAGATCCACAGCGAATGCTCGCCAATAATTCTGCTGTTTATGAGACCAAACCGACCAATACCGAATTCATGGACGAGTGGGTCGCTCTGATGAAGTCCAATTCCGGCGAGAGGGGTATTTACAATCGTGGCGGATTGCAGTTGACCTTGCCTAAACGCCGTCTGGCCCAATTTACTCCAGAAACCATGCCGCGCTGGGGAGGTAACCCGTGTGGAGAAATTATCTTGCAACCCAAACAATTTTGTAATTTATCAGAAATCGTGGCGAGAGCAGAAGATACGGAAGTCGCTCTTTTACACAAAGTTAAAATCGCTACCATTCTCGGTACGTATCAGGCGTCACTCGTCAATTTTCCTTATCTTTCGAAGAAGTGGCGAAAGAATTGCGCCAAGGAAGCCCTCCTTGGTGTTTCTATCACCGGTCAGTGGGATTGTCCAATTGTGCGCAAACCAGAAATCATGCGGAAATTGCGCGATGAAGCTATAAAAATAAATAAGGTATACGCCAAGCGCTTTGGTGTTAATCAATCCACTTGCGTGACCTGTGTCAAGCCATCGGGGAATCTCTCTCAAACAGTCGACTCTTCTTCCGGTATTCATCCGAGACATTCTGCCTTCTATATCAGACGCGTGCGTATTTCTCATACCGACTCGCTTTTTAAGATGCTGCGTGACCAGGGGGTGCCGTTTCATCCGGAAGTCGGTCAAACTATGGAGAATGCCACCACTTTCGTCTTGGATTTTCCGGTGAAAGCTCCAGACCGCTCGGTGTTTAAAAATGACCAAAGCGCGATTGAGCAGCTGGAATACTGGAAGATGGTTAAAGAAAACTTTACGGAGCACAATCCCTCCACCACTATTTCTATCGGTGAGGACGAATGGATAGACGTAGCCAATTGGATTTATAAAAATTGGGACATTGTCGGAGGATTAGCTTTTCTCCCGCGAGAGAACCATGTCTATAAACTTGCGCCGTATGAGGCTATCGACGAGAAGACGTATAAAGAGATGCTCAAACGCTTTGGAGACATTGATTTCTCCAAAATTGTGACATATGAAGTGGCCAACGAACTTGATCAGAAAGCGGAACTCGCTTGTGTCAGCGGGGTTTGCGAAGTCGATGACGTCGGGGTATCGGTTGATTTAAAATAGCAAAGGTGGTATAACACAAGGAGACTAGAAGGATTTTGGAAAGGAGGCACAATGAGAACGAGAATGGTGTCCGTTTCGCGGCGTCTGAAGAAGCACTTGCCCACCGTAGCGCTCTTCGTGGTCGTGACCCTTTCCTTTTTGGTAAGCATGGCGGCGAGCGTCCTGACCGCGCCGGAAGAGCCCCCGAAAGTAATGCTCGAAGCCTACAACAGTCTAGCCTGGCTCTCGCAGTCGCTCGACAAGATGGTCGTTGAGCTTCGAGAGTTCGACGAGCTTCTTGCGAGAAATCGGACGGCAATTCGGCTCAGGGACCGGATGTTTCTCCAGCGAGGAGTAAACGATTTGAGCCACGAGTATGCGGCACTCGCCGGATACTACAACCAATCGATGCGGGAAACCGGTTATCGCTTCGCCAACCCGGCGAAGCTGCCAGTGGAAGCCGCCTTCGGTACGCTCCCGAGGAGGCATGAGCCGTTCGTCCCCCTCAAGAGTGGGCCGCGCACTTAGCGGCCCGCGTCCCCGAATCCCAGCCCGCGGATGAAACTCTGTTCGCGGGCTGTTTTTATTGATTACTTATCCCGTTTCCGTTATTCTTCTCTGCACGGCCCTATCGTCTATCGGCCAGGACACAGCCTTCTCAAGGCTGGAAGCGGAGTTCGATTCTCCGTGGGGTCATAAATTATTTATAGACGCGGCGCTGGGGGCACTTTTTCCCTATCCGGCGGGATGTCGTAGTAATTGATGAGAAACTTTGTGATGTTCATAAAGGTATCTGTCAGGGTCTCCGATGCATATTGGACACCCTTAGGATAGTAAGTATAAAGAAAAACCAGAAATTTAGGTTCATATGAAGGGAAGTAGCCGAAGAAAGAATGGAGATAACGATCATCATAATATCCTCCTACCTCTGGCCTAGCGATTTGAGCGGTGCCAGTCTTAGCGGCAATGCTGTAATTCTCGAGCCGGACTTGACCCTCGCGCAAGGAGCGGTCTAGCACTTCTGTCAGCATACGTGATATCTCGGCCGAAGTCTCGAGCGAGAGCACGCGCCCCCTCTCCTCTACTTCCGGATAGGATATAGTCTTAGTTGGTCCTAGTTTATATTTAATTTCTTTGACTAGGTGGGGAGTGATAAGAGTGCCACCGTTTGCTAAAGCCGATAAGGCGCGCACGGTAACGATAGGAGTCAACGCGATACCTTGGCCGAAAGAAGCTTGGGCCGATTCCAGATCGCGGCGGGTATGAAGATTGGAAACAAGAGACTTGCCTTCATTTGGTAAGTCAATACCAGTCGTAGTCTCGAGACCAAAGCGTAGCATATAGTCATTGAAATTTGAGCTTCCCACGCGGGCGGCTACAAAGGCAGCACCAGTATTGAGTGATTTATTGAGCACAGTCTGCATGGAGAGACCAGAACCGTGAGATTTACCATCATAGTTACAAAAGGTTCTGGTATTGAGGGTCATACAACCTGGATCGTTATAAGTGGTTTTAGCTGTGATGGCCTTGGAGTCAAGACCAATCGCGAGGGTCAAAGCTTTCAAGATTGAGCCCATCTCGTAGCGGTCTTCTACCAATCTGTTGCTGAAGATGGCAGAGCCGCGCTCTTTCTCTAGGGCATTCGGGTCGAAGGTGGGGTAGAGAGCCATGGCGAAAATTTGCCCCGTCCTCGGATTAATCACTATGCCGCCGGTAAAGTCAGAAGAATACTTTACAGTCACCTTCTCTATCTCACTCTCCAGAAAAGCCTCGACTGATGGTTCAATAGTGGTAACAATGTCTCCCTCGAGACTCTCTTCTTCGCTCACCGCTTTCTTGATGTTTGAAAAAATTTCGGCGAAGAAATTGACAAAGGCGTCATCCTCGCTTCTCTTGATGATCGGTTCGTAGAAACGTTCCAGTCCGTAGCGTCCGGCCAGTGTGTCGCCCTGAAAGCCGATGAGGCCGACAGCGTGTGCTGCCATAGTTCCACCGGGATAGATACGCCATCTTTCTCTGGCCACAGAGAGGCCAGAGATTTCGAGTGCCTGAATCTTCTCTGCCTCATTAATCGGTAGGCGTCTTGCTAACTCTTCGTAGTAGTCGTCTTGCTTCTTGACTTTAGCCAGGAAATCTTCTTGGTCGACCGGAGTGATGGCATTGACAATCTCATAAATTTCTTCCAAGTCACCGCGTCGACCCAAGATATTGGGATTGATATAGAGGATGAAGCCGGTTTTGATCGAGGCCGCGGGCACCAAGGTGCTATCTTTGGTGGTGAAATATATTAAGCCTCGGTCGAAATAATTTACCCCAGCTACGTATTGATGTTCCGCTTTAGTCTCGAAATTTTCTCCCGATACAATTTGTATTAAATAAAGCTTACCGACAAGTAAGAGGGCAAACAGAAATACGAAAAGAGAGAGAAGACGTAGTCTGTTCTGGAGCCCGCGCATAACTTTTAACGGCTAAGGGTATTGAACGAGAGAGATAGAGAGCGGGCGCGAGAAACATAGAGCGGAGATTTCACTTCTTGGAAACCGTAGTAATGGGCCAGTTCGATATTAATATTATTTTTAAGTTCGATGTAGGCGAACTCAAGCGAGTCCAGACTAGCTGATGTTTTGCCTATCTGTCTTTCTAAGTCTTGTCTAGTAGCGACATTTCTGGCGATGGTGTTCACGGCATAAACGTAGACACCGAGCGAGAGTATAGAGATAGCTACTAAGATCCAGAAAAAACGCACTCGACTATGGTATGAAATTGTTCTTGTTTTATTCATCATATTTTCTCGACAACTCGTAACTTGGCGCTGTGTGAATGCGGATTTCCCTCGACTTCTTCGGCGCTCGGGACGATGGGTTTTTTTGTAATTTGTTTAGCCACATTTTCTTTGATTTTGTCTCGGAAGAAGTTCTTTACTATCCGGTCTTCCAGACTGTGGAAAGATATAACTGCGAATCTTCCGTTCGACCTGAGAGCTTTGAAACTCTTCTTTAGTCCCATCTCGAGAGTAGTGAGTTCTTCGTTGACCGCGATACGAAGGGCTTGGAAAGTCTTAGTGGCGGGATGGATTTTGTCTCGCCAATTTCTGGGCTTAGCTCTCAGTATGACCTCAACGAGATCACTGGTGGTCTGGAATGGACTCTCCCTTCTTCTCCCCACTATCTCTCTGGCAATTTTTCTGGAGAATTTCTCTTCCCCGAAGCCGCGTAGGACAAGCTCAATGGCATGCTCATCCCAGGAGTTTAAAATATCAGAGGCTCTAATTCCTTTTTTGGACATACGCATGTCCAAAGGTTGATCTTGCAGAAACGAGAATCCCCTATTTGAATTCTCAAGCTGGTCTCTAGAGATGCCGAGGTCAAAGAGAATGGCGTCGACCTTTTTGGTTACGACTCTATCAAAGTTTCTGAAGTTGGCTGTGATCGCGTCTACCTCTGGGTCTTGATCAAAAGCAATCACCTCCACCGTCGGGAATCGCCTCTTGACTTCCCTACTGTGTCCTCCGCCTCCATATGTAGCATCGACGAAGATTTCGCCAGCTTTGAGATCCAGGGCCTCGATACTTTCGTGTAAAAGAACAGGTTTATGCTTGCCTAGCGAAGCTTTAGCGAAGTTAGGCATATTCTGATTCAAGTTTTTTTCTATAGGATGACCAGTTCAAGGCATTCCAGATTTCCACTCTGTCGTGGACACCGGTGATGATGATCGGGTTTTTCAGATCCGCAAACTCCCGCAAGAATTCTGGGATGAGAATCCTACCTATAGAATCAATCTCGATTTCAGATGCACCAGAGAAAGTAAATCGTGCGTAGCGATGATCACTTTCTACATGACCGAGCTTCTTCACCTCTTCGGAGATGGAAATCCAGGTCTTCGTGGGATAGAGGAAGAGACAGTGATCTTTTCCGCGAGTCACCACTACACGCTTCCCAAACTCCTTACGAAATTTGGCAGGCAAAGAGAAACGATTCTTTTCATCAACTGTATGTGTGTACTCGCCGATAAACATTGCTCTTTCGTGATACCACTATTTCCCACTGGTAAACATTCTATACCACCACTTTCCACAACACTACTAAAGTTATCCACTTTTTATCCCCATCTTCTCCCCAACAAAAATGCCAGGCATTGGATGCCGGGCGAGACTCTGATTTGTCCGTCTTCTCTTTTTCTAGACGTCTAAAACAGCTTTTTTAGCGTTGGATTGGATGAAGGATTTGCGGGAAGGGACATCGGTTCCCATGAGAATATCGAAGATGCGGTCTGCTTCCCTTGCGTCTTCCACAGTCACTTGTTTGAGGATCCTTCTCTTTGGATCCATAGTTGTTTCCCAAAGTTCTTCAGCGTTCATCTCTCCCAGACCTTTGTAGCGTTGGATGTCGGCGCCTTCGCTTGTCTTCTCATCACGCTCTTTGTCGGAATAGACATAGACAATCTCTTTCCCCTTTTTTATCTTGTAGAGCGGTGGCTGGGCGATGTAGGTATAGCCCGAATCTAAAAGAGGACGGAAAAATCTATAGAGGAGGGTCAGTAAGAGAGTCCGGATGTGCGCACCATCGACGTCGGCATCGGTGGCGATGATAATTTTATGATAACGCAGCTTAGTGATATCAAAGGTATCCCCTATCGCCGTGCCGAAGGCAATTACCAAGTTCTTGATCTGTTCGCTCCCGAGCATGCGGTCAAGACGCGCACGTTCAATATTGAGGATCTTACCGCGCAGTGGCAAGATGGCTTGGATGCGTCTATCCCTGCCCTGCTTTGCCGTACCCCCGGCAGAATCCCCTTCGACAATGAAAAGCTCTGATTCCTCTGCCGAGCGCGACTGGCAATCGGCGAGTTTGCCGGGTAGAGTCATGCCCTCAAGTGCGCCCTTGCGTAAGACGGAATCCTTAGCTGCCTTAGCCGCTTTACGTGCTTTGAGTGCCAGTACCACTTTCTGAATCATGCCTCTCGCGTCGTCCGGATTTTCTTCTAGGAAATTAGAGAAGGCGTCGCCGAAAACAGTACTAACCATACTCTGTGCTTCCACACTGCCAAGTTTGGCTTTTGTCTGTCCTTCGAACTGAATCTCGCGCAATTTAATCGAGATGACAGCGGTCAGACCTTCAAGGACATCGTCTCCTGTGAAGTTGTCTTCCTTTTCATTAACAAGATTATTCTTTCGAGCGTAGGAATTGAGACTTCTAGTTAAGGCAGTTTTGAAGCCAGTGACATGAGTGCCACCTTCGGCAGTGTAGATATTATTGGCGAAAGGCAAGAGGCGACAAGAGATGTCATCTACATATTGAAGGGCCACCTCGACAATTTCGTAATCATTGCTGCCTGCTTTCTCTTCAACATAGAAAATATTTTTATGTATCGGTTTTGAGTGTTCATTTTCAAATCGCACCAGAGATATGAGTCCGCCTTCGAAGTAGAAAGACATGGAAGGTATATCTACTCCTAATTCTCGTATATAAAAGACGTCGTTTTCGTTTATTTTAGCGACTGCTCTGGCATCCAAAACTGATATTCTCAGACCTCTGACCAGATAAGCCTGTTGGCGCAGGTGGTTGGCTATACGCTCGAAGTCAAAGTTGGTATCGGGAAAGATGGCGGGATCCGGCTGGAAAGTGATAATAGTTCCATGGAGTGGGGACTTACCAATTTTCTTAATCGCACTTTTCCTTACACCTCGACTGTATTCCTGGGCATAAATTGCGCCGTCTCGGTGTACCTCGGCCCGACAATAGATGGAGAGGGCGTTGACTACCGAACCGCCGACACCATGAAGTCCTCCTGATATTTTGTATCCCTCTCCGCCGAATTTAGCACCGGCGTGCAAAGTGGTCATGATTGTCTCAAGAGCGGAAACCCGGGTTTGTTTGTGGGTGTCAACGGGTATACCTCGGCCATTATCTACCACACGCACGCGGTTATTGGGTAAAAGAGTAATCTCTATATCATCGGCGAAGCCGCCCATGGCCTCGTCGCGAGAATTGTCGAAGATCTCCGTGACAAGATGATGAAGGCCATCTGGACCGGTGGTGCCAATGTACATGCCGGGGCGCTTGCGTACTGGCTCAAGACCCTCTAAAACGGTGATAGATTCGGCACTATAAGTACTTTTTTTCTTGGCTGGTTTGACCGATTTCGGCATATGTATTTATCCTTGTATTCTAGCATAAATAGACCCTAAAAGGAAGGGGTGTTGTGGAGAAAAGATGGCTCTGTTTAGCGAATTTCGAAGTCCTTATTTTCTGTAAGTTTAGACGAAATTTTCTGCATAGCCGTGTTCACCTCTCTATCGGTAAGAGTGCGTTCTTGAGATTGAAAGACAAGCCGGAATGCGTATGATATTTTATCCTCTTTCTCAAATTTATCGAAGAGTCCGGAACGAACCAAGAGTTCACCGGCATTTTCTCGGATAACTTTTTCGATCTCGTCTGGGTTTGTGATACCGGGCACAAAAAGGGCGATATCTCGTGTGACCGCGGGGTATCGTGAAAAGGGCTGGTAACGAAGTGTCCGAGAAACAGGGAGATTTTCTTTTCCAATGTTTACTCTCGCCTGGTCGAGAGATATCTCTTTTGTCTCTTCCCCCTCCGCTATTGTCCCGACGTGTATCTCTTCTTTATCTCGATTCCAGATTGTGCCAATTTCAAAAATCTTGACTTTTTCCAACCCAAGTAAATCTTTATTGTGAATATTTTGTTCCAACGCCTCTTTCAGTCCGTCTGCTAGATTATCGCGCAAAAACGGCTTGTCTCCCCCAACCTTATTAAGAACCTCTCTTTCACCTTTGTTTCGAAATACTGATGTCAAGACTTCCGAATAACCTTTGGAAATGAGATCTTCTCTAAGAAGTTCTGTCTTTAGGAAGCTTTCATTTATTTCCGGCTTTTTTAAAAATAGAGGCAGTTCTACTATCGGAATTTGGTCGTACCCTATGATACGAGCAATCTCCTCGATCAGGTCTTCCGGGATTGATATATCAAGCCGCTCAAAAGGGACGCTGACGGTAAATAATCCGCTTCTTTCTCTAAATGCCAAATCAAGGCGTTTGAAAGTGTCTCTGATTTGGCTATCTCTTAATTCTGTACCCAACACGGCATTAACATGGTCGACCGAAACCGCAGTTTCCCTTTTTTCTTGCGCTGTTGGATAAGCATCCGAGAAACCAATCACTTGGCCTCCCGCTGTTTTCTTTATTAAAGTGATAAACGCTTGCATGGCATAGGTTGCTAGTGTAGGCGGTAAAACCTGCTCGAACCTCTTTGAAGCGTCACTTTGAAGTTGAAGCGCTTGGGCAGTTTTTCTAAGAGAGGGTCCGTCAAAAGTGGCTGCTTCTAGGATAAGATTAGTAGTGGTGTCGTCCACTCGGGCATAATGGCCACCTTTGATACCAGCAATACCGAGAGGCCTATCGTCATGACCATCTGCTACGAGTACGGTCGAATCGGTCAGGGCGTATTCTTTGCTATCTAGAGTCAGCATCTTTTCGTTCTCGTGCGCCTTTCGCACCAAGATTTTGTATTTACCTTTTTGTGCTACGAGTTTATCAGCATCAAAAGCGTGTAATGGTTGACCAATATCGAACATTACAAAGTTGGCCGCATCCACGATATTGTTTATAGGCTTCTGACCAATGGATGTTAGTCGCTTCGAGAGCCACTCCGGTGATGGGCCCACCTTCACTCCTCGAACATATCCCGCAATATAGCGAGAACACAAATTACCTTCCTCCAATTTTATCGAAACCGAGTCTGTCTTAGGTCCCAGCGAAATAGACGCACGCAGAGGGTCGTTCTTCATTGGTATCCCAAGGATCGCAGAAAGTTCCTTGGCGATACCGCGGTGCGAGAGGCAGTCATGGCCCCGGTTTGGTGTCACCTTTACATTCAAGATGTCGTCATTATCTTTTTTTTCAATATCCTCCACTTCGAATGCGTGAAATGTCAAAGCGTTACTAATGCTCTCCACATTAGGTAGCGGATGATCAAAAAATTCTTGTACCCATACTCTTGAGACTTTCATACTAGAATTGATTGATAAATCGCAAATCGCCAGAGTGCATCAAGCGTACGTCATCAATGCCCCATTTAAGCATGGCGATACGATCTAGCCCGGGACCAAAGGCCCAACCCTGGTATTTTTTCGAATCCAAACCACTATTCTCGAGAACTTGAGGGTGAATCATACCAGCCCCTCCAATCTCAATCCATTTATCACGAAGTTTTTTTATCACGTTAGTGCCTGTCAGACGCATATCCACTTCTATGCTCGGTTCGGTAAAGGGGAAGAAACTGGGGCGAAAGCTTACTTCGACATTACCTTTGAATATTTTACTAAAGAATTTTTCAAAAGTTCCTTTCAAGTGTGCCAGGGTTATATCTTCGCCGAGAGCGAGACCTTCAATCTGGAAGAATTCTGCCTCGTGCGTCATATCTGTCGCCTCGTTACGGAAACACTTGCCGGGTGCAATTATTCGGTAGGGTGGCATTATCCCCTTCTTGACTTGCTCAGTCATGTATCTAATTTGCAGACCAGAGGTATGAGTACGAAGCACGTATCCTAGCTCGTCTTTAAGAAAAAAAGTGTCTTGCATGTCGCGTGCGGGATGATCCTTGGGAAAATTGAGCGCGTCAAAGTTATACCACTCACTCTCTAGAAGCGGTCCTTCTACAAGAGTGAAACCCATTTGAAGAAAGATAAGATTAGCTTCACGTATTAAGGAAGAAATGGGATGAAGATGGCCTCGGGGTTCGTGTATAAGCATTGGATCAGTTAGTATTATTGGCCTTTTGTTAATTCAGAAAATAATTTCATCAGTCTCCGCGTGTTTTTCCCCACCACTCCACCGCCCACTATCTTTGGGAGTTATCAAAGTATTGTCGAGAAACATAAAAATATTACTGGTGGCACATTCTAAAACTTTTCCATTTGAAACAAAAAGAATTTCTACTGCCTTGGCTTTCTTGCGTTTAGGTTGAAGTTTGACTGTGGTTATGTAATGTGTGGTTTTAGCTTCTGGCATGAAACGAAGTTTGTCCGAAGTGGCTATTTTTCCATTAATATAGCCGTACATTTTGCTTGATTTCATTAAGGCAATTGTATGGTATAGTCATTCAAATCGCAAATGGCCGAGATCCAAACACTTATTCTTTATGGCTCTCTCTTCATCTCCCTTTTCTTTGAGGTCTTTCTTCTAATCACCTATCTTGAAGTGCGAGAAGAGTTGAACCGAGAAGAGAGCTATCTTAGTAAAGATATCCAGAAGTTCCCGACTGTGACTATCATCGTGCCCTGTTTCAATGAGGAGCGCACTGTCGATAACACCGTCCGTTCGCTCTTAAATTTGGATTATCCAAAAGAGAAACTTTCTATCATCATCGTTGATGATGGTTCAACTGACGGGACAGGTCAAGCGCTTCTCCGATTTGAAAGTTACCCCCAAATCAGCGTTCTATCGAAAGAGAACGGAGGTAAATATACGGCTCTTAATCTCGCTTTAAAGAAAGTTCAAAGCGAACTGGTGGGATGTCTCGATGCAGACTCTTTTGTCAATGCTGACGCTTTGAGAAAGATCGTACCGTTTTTTCAAGACACGAGTATCATGGCTGTTACTCCTTCGATTAAAGTATTCGAGCCCAAAAGTGTCTTGCAATATCTCCAGAAAATTGAGTACAGCTGGGGAATTTTCCTGCGTCGCATGCTTTCCTCTATCGGGGCGCTCTATGTTACGCCAGGGCCTTTCTCCATCTTTCGTGTTCGGGTGTTTACGGAACTCGGTGGCTATGCTCCCGGACATCATACCGAAGATTTGGAAATAGCTCTGCGCATGCAGAAACATCGCTATAAAATTGTTAATTCCCAGGGAGCGCATGTCTATACAGTGGCGCCCAAGAGTCTCGGCGCGCTCTATAGGCAAAGGGTGCGTTGGACATACGGCTTTCTCAATAATGCTCTCGATTATCGTGAGATGTTCTTTAATAAGAAATACGGCCACATTGGGATCTTTATCTTACCAATCGCTGCCTCCTCGATTTTCTCCACTCTCTTTGTCGCCATTAGCAGTGTCTGGCACAATTTATCCAGAGTCCTAGATGCTCTGGTTAAATTCCAGACCGTCGGCTTCCACTGGCAGTCGTCTCTCCCCTCTTTTGACTGGTTTTTCATCAACACTGGTGTTTTACCGATTCTCGCCTTAGGCGCCGTGATGCTGACACTGGTTATTTTGTACTTATCTATTAAAATGGCTGATGGTCAAGTTAGACTTTCGAGGGGCATCTTCTTCTATCTCACCCTTTATATTTTCATTGTACCTCTCTGGTTGGCTAAAGCGGTTTTCAACACCGTTTTCAGAAGGCAGGTAAATTGGAGATAGTTCGATATACTCACTATAAATGATAAATTCAAAAAAATACCTTGTCGCCTTTGCTATTACTGCCGTGATCTTCGGCACAGCTATCTTTGTGTCGAATATTCTCAGCCAAAAGAAACTCGAAGACGTTCGCACTATCGAGAATCGGGTAGCACTCGATATTCTCTCGTCGGAAACTCAATTTGCTTTGCTGGAAGAAACTTCCTGCAGAGACATTGGTCCGGGTTTTCTTTCTAAAGAACTTGGTTCCATAGGAGAAAAACTTACTTATGCTGAAAACCAGACCGAATTCAACAATGCAGATCTGGAATATTTAAAGCGTTCCTATTTCTTGCTCGAAATTAAGGATTATCTTCTCATGAAACGTTTGACGGAGAAATGCGGCGTCAAGCCGACCTTCATTCTCTATTTCTATTCGACTAAAGATCTTTGCGAAGACTGCCAGAAGACTGGTTATGTGTTGACGGCGCTTCGAGACAAGTATCCAGATTTGCGTGTATATTCTTTCGATTATCATTTTGACCTTGGAGCTATTAATACCCTCGTTTCCATTTATAAAGTTAAATCAGATCTACCTGCTCTGATTATCAACGGTCTTATCTATTATGGCTTTCATTCTACCGAAGAGCTTGAAGAGACTGTGCCTGCCCTCAAGGAACTCGCGGCCCGCGCCAAGGCTCTCGAAAAAGCCGCCACTTCCACCCCAGAGACTAATTGAGTATCTTTACGACTTCGCTCGAATTGTGAAAGTGAAATCGTGTCTGATTTTCTCCCATTCTTCGTTTCGTAACATATTCTTATGAAGAACTTGCTGAACAAACCGAAAACCGCCCTTAAAGGCGGTTTTCGGATAATCAGTAGTCAACGAAGACAGAATATTCGTTTTCATCCAAGCACACTTCCGCACTTAGGAACATGTCCAGAATAGGAATACGCTCCGCCAGAATTTGCATACGGGCACCACTGGAGCCGGGGCAGGTGCGGGCGCTACTGTAGGTTCGGGTTCCGATGTGGGTACTGTGGTTCCCGAAGGCGGCTCTGGTTCAGATGCTGGTGCTGGTGTCGGGGAAGAAGGAGCGGGGGTTGGTACTGGAGCTGGTACTGGTGCTGAACATCTCCCAAAAAACTTTGCCCAGAATCCACATTCACGTGTGGGGGCTGGAACTGGCGTCGGTGCTGGAGCAGGAGTAGGTGTTGGTGTTGGTGTTGGGGAAGGAGTAGGTGTAGGTGTTGGTGTGGGAGCAGGAGTAGGTGTTGGTGTTGGTGTTGGGGAAGGAGTAGGGGTAAGGGTAGGAGTTGGGGTTGGGGTCGTCGGGGGTTGTGGGACTACTTGTGATAATCGCAATACTACTGCCGTAAAAATCCCGTTCGACCAATGAACAGTTGCATTGAAGTGCGCACCCGCGGGAACCTGGGAGAGTGTAATGGGGAGGCCCCTGAAGTTAACTATCGATGTGGATGAATCTATATTAACGGTAATCGTTTGGCTCGGACACATGTGAGTCGCAATTGCTAATCCTTCAGTCTGGGACGTATTGTATGTTGCCCCGTAGAACCATCTCACGAGCGCGGCAAACGAATTTTCAGCCACATTTACGGAATCAACTGTTCCGGCGAAATTTACACTCCCTGTCCCCTGCGGAACAGTGCTCGGAGCTCGTACTGATGCGCCGGGGAGACCTGACCCCACTGGTGGTGTTGGCGGCGTCGGCACCCCAAGGGTGAAGCGCATACTCGTCCCAACAATAACGCCATTTTGATATGTAGCATTCGCGTTAAAGTAGGCACCAACTTGAACCTGCGAGAGTGTCATCGGTACTCTTCTAAATGTCGTTATCGTCATCCCAGCGGGAATCTGCATTGTCACGATTTTTCCGGAACAAAAGCGATATGCGATCGGTAATGCCGCTGACTGACCTGTTGAGGTGTTAGTCACGCCTGCCATCCCGTATAACCACTGAACTTCAGCAGTCACTGTGTTCGCGGCAACGTCCACCGCAGTAACTTTTCCCGCAAAATTAATGGTTGCGGCCGTAGAAGTCTGTGCGAAGATCGGTGACGGGAAGAGCGCTCCTCCGAGCGTTGCGAGAGATACAGCAAAAACGCCGACTCTCCCGAATACTGACTTATACTTTAATTTTGACATATTTACAATTATATAGTGAATAAATTCTTCTCTTACATCCCTATATCCTCACGAGTCTCACTCGATAAGGACTCAGGGTTGGCTTGTACATACTGTTAAACGCCCAAATAGGGGTTTTCTGACATCCATTGTACCACACCTGAATCTCTTAGCAAACAGCCCGACCAAGAATGTGCTGTCCATACTCGTTGTTTTGCGCGTCCGACGCTCTGGGGTCTTCCGTATCTTTTTCTACAAAACTGGAGCCGGGAAGAGGACTCGAACCTCCGACCTGAGCTTTACAAAAGCCCTGCTCTACCAACTGAGCTATCCCGGCATTGATACTACCTTACCTCTTTTTTGTCGTCTTGAAAATCCCGCTCGATCGAGTCGTGTATTTCTCCATTTCCTTTCTCAATCTCGGACATGTTTTTGAAGAATTCTGAGATACCATCTGACTTTTTCAAGAGTTTCGCATCACGCATGCTGACGACGTATTGCTCTCTTCTTTTTCTAATAAAAATCAGTAACTTGTTGAGAGAGTTTTTCGAATGTATAGGAATCTGTTTTTTGCAAAAGAACGAAATCTTTTCCTTCCCTTCGGAATAGAGACGGACTACTTGCTGATAAAGTTCTCGGATGCGAGTATCACCTTTGGAGATTGCATTCGAGATAAAGAATATTCTCTTTTGTTTTTCTTCCAGTCTTTTGGCCACTAGAAGAAGAATAATCGAGAGACCGGAGAAAGCGAAAAGAGAAGTAATGATCATATAGCAAAGCGTACAAAATGTCCCACTTCAGTCCGCTCACCAAATTTCTGTACGGTGTTGTTTAAAAGGTCGCTTATTTTCTGGCCAGGATCTTTGATAAAGGGTTGGTCGAGGAGTTCTACCGTATTAAGAGGATTCATCGCCGCTATGTGCATACTAATATCACGAGCCACTGATTTAAACTCGGGATTTCTAGCCACAAAGTCTGTCTCACAGAGGAGTGTGAGCATCACCCCAACCGTTTCGCCCGTGTGGATGTAGGAGACCACCACTCCAGCACCGAGATTACGGCTGCTCTTTTTGGCGGCGATTTCAGCACCTCTTTTTTGGAGGAGCGCTACGGCCTTATCTTTATCTCCGAGAGCAACTTCTAGCGCCTGGCGGCACTCCATGATAGAGAGACCAGTGGCTTCGCGCAGAGCTTTAATTTCTTCCGTACTGATCATTTTCTGAATTATTGTTCTATTTTGGCGGGCTCTTTGGTCACCGTCTCTTTTTCTACATAGAGAGTCAAGCCTTTCTTATAAGCGGCTACCAGTTCGGCGAGGATGAAAGCGATACTTTGTCTCGAAGAGTCATTGCCGGGAATGGCATAGTCAAGCTCATAGAGATTAGAATCAGAGCCGGCCAGGGCGACAACCGGGATACCGATTTTCCTTGCCTCGGCGACCGCGATATATTCTTTCTTCGGATCGATGACCACTAAAAACTTAGGCATAGTTTTCAATCGAGACAGTCCGCCGAAGTAGATAGTCAGTTTCTCAATCTCGCGATCGAAAAGCAGGCGTTCTTTCTTAGTGTATTTACTAAGTTCCCCCTTCTCTTTCTGATTTGTCAGCTCCTCAAGTCGGGCAATGCGTTTCTTGATTTCAGAAAAATTTGAGAGAGTTCCTCCGATCCACCGGCCAGCCACATACGGCATCTCCAATTCCAAACCGGCCTTCTTTACAGCTTCTCTCGCTTCGTTCTTGCCTCCGACCCAAAGGCCAGAAACTGCTTCCCTCCCTTTCTCTCCGAGAAAAGTAAGTGCTTTTTCCAACTCTTTACTTGTTTTCCCAAGGTCGAAGATTTCAAGATTGTTTTTTGAGCCAAAAATGAATGGTTTGGCTGAAGGGTGCCGGCGAGACTTCACAAAGCCGAAGTGGGCCCCGACAGAAAAAAGGGCGCTAAAGATGCCTTTGTCAGTATTCGAAGCAAAGTCTATTTTCTCCATATATTTCAAGAAGTCTAGCAGAAAGAGCGTCTTTAGACAACAGGGTTACCGTATGTCCTCATAGCGTCTAGAATAGGCTCAATTGCTCCTCCAAAAATTTTCTCAATATTGTGCCAAGATTTTTTGATACGGTGGTCGGTAATACGGTCCTGGAGAATATTGTAGGTACGGATCTTCTCTGAGCGGTCGGCTGTACCGATTTGAGTCTTCCTGTTGAGGGAGTGTTTAGCGGCTTCTTCCTTGTCTTTCATAGCCTCGAGTTTAGCGGAAAGGATACCCATAGCTTTCTCGCGATTTTTCAGCTGGCTTCTTTCCGCTGTGGAGCGTACATCAATACCAGTCGGCTTATGAATGATTCTCACGGCTGTTTCCACTTTGTTAACATTCTGTCCGCCCGCGCCACCGGAGCGAGAAAATTCTATCTGTAAGTCTGCCGGTTTGATCTCGATTTTTGTTTTTAGGCGGATGGGGAGTATGGCTACTGACGCGGTAGAAGTATGTACCCGACCCATTTTCTCTGTCTCCGGCACTCGCTGAATACGATGTACCCCGGTCTCGAAGCGTAATTTTTGGTAAGCATCTTTGCCCCGGATTTCATATGTCAATTTATCAATCTCTGATACTTGCCAGCCTTGTTTAAGAGCATAAGCCATATACATTTCTGCAAGCTCTTTGGCAAAGAGCGTCGCCTCTTCCCCTCCGGCGCCGGCACGCACTTCCAGGACGATTTCGTTGGGAAATTCTTCCGTTTCCACACTTTTTTGACTTTTTTTCCACTCTTGCCAGTCCATCACTTATTTCCTTTGCCCTTCGTAGCTTTATGCGAAGTAGGGTTAGCTTTGGCCTGTCTTTGTTTGAAGCGTTCGACTCGACCGGCGATGTCGAGTACTTTTGCCTCTCCAGTATAGAAAGGATGCGTAGCGGAAGAGATTTCCACTCGAAAAACAGGATAGTTTTTTTTATCCGATTTGCTTTTCCCGGTCTCTTTAGTGACCACCGTAGAAGGGATAACAAATTCCGTGCCGTCCGAGTTATCAATGAAAAGCACCGGTCGGTAATCTTGCGGATGAATCTTTCTCTTCATTTACCCCTCATTTTATCAGAAAATTAGAGACCTTGCAAGAAATCGATATCGCGTTGGAGAGTGGCTGCTCGTTCCATGACCTTGTTGCCATAACTTAGACCGCGGCTGGCTTTGCCGTTTACATAACAGGTTTGACCAGAATAATATCTGCAAGCCGCCGTGCGTTCGTTGGTATGGTCTTGAGTCCCGGCGCCCAGATTAACGAGGAAGATGGCCGCCGCCATGATGGCGTCGGCAGGGTTCCAAGGATCAGGGGTAGTCTTGCCAGTGGCCGCTGAAATTTTACTTAACATGAGATTCCAAGTAGAAGGAATAAACTGTGCGGGACCCATGGCCCCACCGTATCCAAAGGTGAGAGAGATCGGACATGAAACTCTGGTATTAAGTGGGTCTCGTCCCAGATTATTGATTATTGATTGTACTAGCGGAAGGTCTCGCGCCGGATGAATGCCATTAGAAAATATCGTGCCAGAGTTAACGCTTTTGGTTTGGCCGCTTTGGAGATTGGTAATGACGCAAGAACCGACATTGGCACCCAGATTCGATTCTTGCTGCAGAATCGCCAAGACAAAGGCCGGTCTCACTCCTGTCTTAGCGCCCGCCGCTTCTGCGTACTGAAGCGCGACACCGAAAGGGATGGCCCCGGCGTCTCGCAGAGGGAAAAGCACTGCTCTAATTTGTGCGGCTTTTGCCTGTCTATCCGCCAGCACTTGTTCGTAAGTTTTTTCCCTGGTCTTGTTTATAGCTAAAAGAGTTTTTTTCTCCGCTTGGTCTACTTCCACTTCTTTCTTAGAGGATTCAAGTGATGCCCGGGCGGCAGCTTCGGCTTCTCGTTTTTTATTGAGAGCGGACTTTTCTGCTTCTGTGAGGGCTTTGACCTCTCGTAATTCGGCAAACAAATTGGCGAGCGCCCGCTCGGCTGAAGCGTAAGTGTCTATGTCGACAAAGAACTCAGAGAGATTCTTATCGCTTAACATGGCTTCGACCAATGAGTAGGAGTTAATGTCGTTCGTTTTACGGAGGATATCTGCGATAGCGTTTTTACCTTTCGTGATGCGGGTATCAAGTATGGAAATCTCCGATTGCTTGGTAGCAATATCTTTGGTCAAGTTCGCGATGGCGATATTTTTACCTTTGATATTAGCTTGGGCGACTTTGATTTTAGCCGTGAGGGCGGCGATGTCTCTGGTGAATGAGGCGCTATCGTTTTTAGTTTTATTAAGGGTCGCTGTCCATTCAGCAATTTCTTTGTTGCATACTTCAAGCTCTTGCTCGAGCTGGGTCCGACTTTTGCCTGCAATTTGGTCAGTACAGGCAGTCTGTCCGAAGGTTACGCTAGGTAGTAATACTATTGAAAGTGATATAAAGAATGTTAAGAACTTATGCATAAATTAGAATTTTCAATTTAGAATTTCCAATTTTCAATAAATGAATTAATTTCCAATGAAAATTCACTGAAAATTTTAAATTGAGAATTGAAAATTACGAGGCGGGCTGCTCTGCTTCCGGGACCGCCTCGGCTTCCTCTTCTTTACCCTTCTTCTCTACTTCTATCTCCGAAAGATCAACTGGTTCTGCCGCTTCATCCTCCTTCTCTTCGCGCGGAGCTGATACTAAGGCAACCACTTCTTCCGGATTTTCTCTAAGTTTTACGCCCGCCGGTAGTACAATATCTCGGGCGAGAATTTGGTCACCGAAGCTAACTAGGGAGCTAATGTCTACATTAATGCCATGCGGCAAATCTTTCGGCATAGCCTCCACTTTGAGTTTATAGAGCACTTTGACAAACATGCCGCCCAAATCTTTGACTGCGGGAGAAATCCCAGTGAATTCTAGAGATAACTCCACTTCTACTTTGTGGCCTTTTTCAAAGACGTAGAAATCCGCGTGACGGGGTATACCGGTAAGAGGGTCAAGATCCACGTCTTGGATGAGACTTTCTTTAATACCTTTGGGGGTTTCTAGGGTGATGACGCTTGATTCGCCTGCGGCTTTCCAAACCTTTAGAAAATCGATCTGGGGAATAGAAATCGCGGTGGATGCTTCCTTTTTGCCATAAAAGACTGCGGGAACTCTTCCCGCTTTTCTGATTCTGTCTAATTTATCAGTTTTATCCCGTATTTCCGCCTTCAAGGTAAGCATATGAGTATTTTACCTGATTATTATTAAAAGTGAAAGCGGGGCCTCTGTGAGGCCCCGCTGGGGGACGGGAAAGATCTTACTTCGGGGATTGCTCAGGTGAGGGGATACCCTTTGCGTGGATGTCGTCCACAAGCTGACCGAAGCCCATCAGCTTGGCCGTAGCCTCCGCTTCATGGCGTTCGGTCCGAAGCCGATCAATCTTGGCAGTAGTCTCTACGAGTGCGTTGCCAAATAATTCAACTTCTTCCCAGTTTCTCTTAGTGCACCCCTCTCCTAGAGACTTTATGACGTTATCTCTCATCTGGTACCCGCGGCCAAGCTTTGCAGCGATGTGATTGAGGCTCGTAGACACGCTGTCTCGGCTGTAACCCCACTCCTCGAAGTGTTTCTTTTTCAGGTTATCCAGGTACGAAGCCTTTCCGAGCCGCCAGGCCCATACGATGCTGACTACCATTGTGGATGTAGCTACGACTAAAAACAACCAACCAAGGTGGGGGATGGTACATAGAGTGAGCATACCTTCTCCTTCCCGAGGGCTCTCCTCGGATTGCTCACAGGGGTCTCTGTCCCCTGTGAGGGAGGTCAAAGAACTAGGCCAAGCACTCTTAGCCTTTCGCGAGTGTTTATAGCATGGAGACACTGTTTATTCAATAGCAATATGTTTCTCGAGATATTCTATAGTCCCACCATTCTTGTCCTGCGTAGCCTCGTGCGAAGCAGGAACTTTCTTACCCGGGTTGAAAATGTTGAGTGGGTCGAAGATTTCTTTAGTTTTTTTGAAAAGCTCTAAGACTTCTGGGCTGTACATCTTGCCAAGATATGGAGTACGGATGATACCGTCGTTATGCTCAGCAGTTATTGAACCTTTGTACTCTACTACAAGGTCATAGAATTTATCAGCCACTACCATAATCTTGGCTCGTTCACTTTCTTTCCTCAAGTCCATTAGAGGAATGATGTGGTAATTTCCGTTGCCGGCGTGACCGGCAATATTGGTATCTATGCCGTAATCTTTGAGAATCTTAAGCGCCCGTGGCAGAAATTCTGGTACCTTCTCCGGCGGAATACAAAAATCATCTATAAAAGGTGCCGTTCTTTTTTCTTTGACATGTTGTCGAAGGAGGTTAAATGATTCTCTGCGCATCACCCAGAACTTCTCTTCCTCGGAATCTTTCTCTACTATTCTAGACCAAATATTGAATGGTTTTATCGCTTCAACAATATTTCGAACCTTATCTTTTACTTCTTCTTCTGTATTTTCCGATACTTCAACTAGCACCACAAGTTTTGGAAGGCCGAGCATCTCTACGCTGATGAGCGCTTCAGGTAGAAATTTCAGCGCAAATGAGAAGAAACTGCTCCCAGCTTTTCTGGCAATCTCCGGCATAAATTGTATTCCAAGTTTGAGTGTGTCTTTATCAAATGTTTCGAGGCTCTCTGGGTCCTGTGGCAAGATGGCATTGACTACTTGCGGCAGCTCATCCCATGATTTGAAAAAGAGCGCTACAAGGTCGTGGCAACGCTTTTCAGGTACTAACCTAAGCTTCATTTCTGTCACTATGCCTAGTGTCCCCTGTGAGCCGACTAAAAGTTTGTTTAAGTCAAATGTGTCCAAAGCTCGGCTTAGGACATTCCAGAGATAATAGCCAGCCGAATTTTTGGAAACCTCCGGTCGAGCTTGTTCTATAGCTTCCCTGTTATTTTCAATGAGTTCGAAAACTTTTTTATATAAATTTCCCTCAAAGTCTCCTTGTTTCATTTTGATATCCAGTTCCGCTCGAGAAAGTGGTTTGACTGTATATTCGTTGCCGTCGGAAAAAATAACTTTCGTCTCAAGAATAAAGTTTTCCATTTTGCCGTAGCGCAAGCTTTTCTCTCCGGCACAATTGTTGCCGAACATGCCGCCAAGCGCGCACAGACTTTTGGAAGCCGGAAAACAAGGCAAAATCAGGCCTTTTTCCAGAGTTTTTCTCTCAAACTCCCGATAAAACATTCCCGGCTCTACCAGCACAGAGGTTAAACCTCTGTGCTCGGAGATCTCACCCATTTTATTCAGATATCTTGTCACGTCGGCG
>Ga0209542_10000344_pt1 | contig 113423 bp, 111 predicted proteins | sample RifCSPhighO2_01_FD_184028 | JGI IMG/M metagenome (GOLD analysis project Ga0209542, IMG submission 184028) | Soil microbial communities from Rifle, Colorado - Rifle CSP2_plank highO2_0.1 (SPAdes) (version 2) | ecosystem: Environmental > Terrestrial > Deep subsurface > Rock core/Sediment ...
ATTGCGGGCAACTTGAGCGTATTGAATGGAGCAAATGCGGAGGCAATCAGAGCGTATGGCAACGCTCTTGCAGGAATTAGAGACATGTATTTTGAGGGGTACAAAAAAAGCCCCGTTGAGAGCCCGAGTGGCGCCGGGATAAAAGATCCAGTTTTCATTGAAGGAATGAAAAGGGTTTCCAGTATATATCTTCAAATGTCAAAGGACCTAATGGCGCTTCCTGTGCCCTATGAGATCGCAAGCACTCACCTTGATCTGGCAAATAATTATTTAAATAGTTCAATTACCCTCAATGAAACAGTAGCGGGTTCGGATCCTCTCAAGTCTGCAACAGCATTAGGCACTTATGTGAAGCTACAAGCCGAGGAATCCAATATTCTAGCTAGCGTGTCATTATACTTCCAGCAAAGTGGTATAATTTTTACGACTGATGAGGCGGGTTCCTTTTGGCAAACGCAATGAGAAAATTCAACAAACAAATTTGTAGAAAACTAATTTCCACTTTGCTACTACTTTGTTTTGTTATAACCCCAACAATCGCAGAGGCTCTTCCTGTCCCTGATATTAGTTCATTTATAGGGGATCCGACACCGCCTGTGCCGGTTTCTGATTCTGCTATCCGTCAAAAGGAGGTTGGCGGATTTAGGATATTTGGAATCAGCATTCCGGGAATATCGCTTGATTCCCTTATGATTACCATAGCTCGTGAAGCCGTGGATGTCATCTCTGACGATATAATAAACTGGATAAATGATACTGGCGGTGACCAGAAAGGACCTCTTTTTATCACGGATCCATTATCGTTCTTCACAGATATAGCCGACAATGTGGGGGGAGAGTTTATTAAAAGTGCAGGACTTGAAGCTCTCTGTTCGCCATTTAGAGTTGAGGTGAAAGCCGCTTTGACTGCAAGCTTGCAAAGATCAGCAACAAGAGACATAGACGACCGACACGAATGTACTCTAACTGATGTATCCAACAACATTGACGCTTTCGTGAATGGTAACTTTGCGGAAGGAGGATGGCCAGCTTGGTTTGAATTAACTCAACACTCAAAAAATAATCCGTACGGAGCGTTTCTGGAAGCATCCACTGATTTGGGTTTTCGCATAACAAGCGCTCAAGGAACAGCTAAGCTGGAATCAGAATGGGGGAAGGGATTTTTGAATCTACGAGACTGTGAAACACCTGCAACAGGCATTGATGGAGAAATTGCCGAAGGTTGCGCAAAGTGGGGACCGACAAAAACTCCCGGAACGGTCATAGAACAACAGCTCAACAAAACTTTTGACGCAGAGCTTGACCAGCTCAATATCGCAGACGAATTTGATGAAATATTTGGGGCTCTCATGGGCAAACTTATGGGGCAGATTCTTAACAGCAACGAAGGAGTGTTCACGAATAATGCTGTTCCATGGGCAAAAGGGGGATTGGGAAGAAATCCAAATGATGTGCAGAATCCATCAGGGACCTGCCGACCGAGCCCTACAGTAGCTATCAAAGGTGATGTGGTTACGTGGACACTTTCAACAAATGCATCTCCAAACGCCACTTTTACATGGGGAGGAGATGATTCTCCAGGAGACGATGCTCTAGGAGTGGCGGCAGACTTAACGTGGCCGACACATAGAAGCAAGAGAGCTTCGACAACTTACAACTTGCCAACCCCTCCCTCTAAAAAAGCTTGGGTGGACATAGCTGATACAGTAATGATTGGAGGAGTTCCAACTCCCAAGAATTCCCGTGTGGACTGTTCTCCTGACTTAATCGTTGCCAAATATCCTCCCATTACCGGCACGTGCATCGCCGCGGATTGGCAGACAGGCGCGCAAATCTACACTATAGACAATCTAAAGTATATGGCATGGATTATTACCAATATACAAGGAGGCTCTGGCAATTATGTCTCATACACATGGGACGGAACAGACCCGAAAGTGAATACTGGAAATGGCTCTGGAGCTGTTACAGTCGGCATTGGAAAATTGGCTGCATGGACACCATATTGGACAAGTAATCCTGGGACCCCGCTTGGTGAATTCTTCACCTTCTTCCCTTGGACATTACCTGACCCCGCTCACGCTCCAGGGCTACCGGATCCCAAAAAATTTGTTCGCTGGTATGTGCACGGCGGAACTAAGACAGCAGATGTTACGGTGATTGACGCCGACAGAGTGAACAATCCCAATGCGGTAGGCGTAATAGATTGCCCGACTGATAGAACCGTTCCATTTAGGGTTATAGAAGTGATTCCAATTCCGTAATGTTTCAGGCAAAAACACGAATGATAATCTCATTCTTCAAAAGACATAGACGACACCTCATCATCGCATCTCTTGTTGTGGTGTTTGTCGTGAGTCCTTTGGGGGTTAATTTTGCGCACGCTGGATTCTGCGATACATGGTTTGTGGGCGATGTCGTCTGCGGTGTCGCCATAAGGATTATAGGCATACCAATGGCTCTGGCCGCATTTTTTTTATGGCTTGCGGGTACTTTCTTAAACTTCGTAATTGATTACACAATAATCAATCTCAAAACAAACCTAAACATTGGAGGCATTTACACAGCATGGGGAACCATACGTGATTTAATCAACATCTCCTTTATATTTGTTCTTCTCTACACAGCTATAGGAACAATATTGGGCATAGCGAAATCTGATTGGAAAAAAGTAGTTGGTTCAGTCATCATCGCCGCAATACTTATAAATTTCAGCATGTTCTTTACAAAAGTGCTGATTGACGCATCCAACATTGTTACAGTGGCTTTTTACAATGCGATTGTTGACCCTAACGCCGGAGGGGGATTATCTGACATAGTCATGAACAAATTGGGTTTGGCTAGTCTTTATCAAATCGGTAATTCGAACATTCTAGCCGACTACAGCTTTGATAAGGCTGCAGTTATTAGCATCGGTGGAGCAATCTTTATCGGGATAGCGGCTTTCAGTTTTTTTGCAATAGCAATAATGCTGGTGCTACGTTTCATAATTTTCATGTTTTTGCTGGTGCTATCCCCGGTAGCAGTTGTAGGCTCTGTAATTCCAAACCTCGGCGAGCACTCTAAAAAATGGTGGTCAACCCTGATAAATCAGCTATTGTTTGCTCCTGTGTATTTCATACTTTTATTTATTGTGCTTTCTATTGCTGTAACACCTTCAACAGGAATAACCGCAGGCGCTGAGTTCGCCAATCTTTTTGATGGAGCTCAGAAAGGAGGGTTGGGTAGCGGAGGGGCCTTCAGTACCGTTTTCTATTACGTCGTTTTGATTGGAATGCTTTTCGGAGCTTTGACCATAGCGCAAAGCATATCAAAATCGGGAGCAAGCACAGCAAATGCTTGGGCTGGGAAAGCGGTGTTTGGAACTGCAGGTTTTGCTGGAAGAAGAACTATAGGGGCCTTGGGAAGGAAAGTGGCCCAGTCCGAAAGCCTCAAAGACGCTGAGGAAGCAGGGGGGTGGAAGGGAAAAATCGCACATTCCATGCTTGTTTCCGGGCAAAAAACGCAAAAAGCAAGCTTTGACTTTAGAGGAAGCAAACTTGGAGGAGCTATGGGAGGGGAACTTACTGGCGGATTGGGAAAAGCTGGCGGTAAGGATGGGTATGCAGGATACCTCAAAGAGAAGGCCAAGAAAAAGCAAGAGTATGCGGACTCTACAAAACCTGAGGATTATGTGATTGACGAAGCAGAAAGAGAAATGGAGGCCGCAGAAAAAAGCGGAGATGCAAATCGCATAAGCCTAGCTAGAGCAAGACTATCAAAACTAAAGGGTAATAAAGACGAGGTAGATAAGGCAAAAAAAGAAAAGGAGAGGGAAATGCAAGAAAAAATCGTCAATGACACGCAAGCTGAGAAGGCCGAGTTAGGTGATCTAAATACCACAGAAAGAGCGACTCAAAAGAAGCTTGCCGAACTAAACGCTCAACTCGCCGCAGAAACTGACTTGGCAAAAAGAGTGGCTCTCAATGCTCAAATCAGTCTTGCCACAACTGCTCTAAACGACACGAGAACAAGAAGAACAGCCGTGAGTGACGAAATTACCAGAAAAACGAAAGATATTGAAGTTGCATTCAAGCCTCAATTCGATCAACTTGATAAATCAGTAGTAAAAAGCGCCGTAGAAAGAAGGAAAATGGCTTACGCTGATTCTCTTATCCCTACAGGACCTTACAGACCGAGCCCAAATAGAGCATTCTATTTCGGCAAGGTGAAACAGTCGCATAGACAGGCTGCAGCAGCTATTAGAGATAGCGCAAGGAAAGGAAAGAAGGCTAGCGGAGAGACTCCTGAACAAATCTTCAAAAGAGTGCTGGAGGAAATGGGCGCTACCGGAACTCCACCTCCCGCAACCCCTCCTCCAGCAACTCCACCAGCAACGCCATAAACATGAATGATATTGAACAAATAATTAAGGAACAGCTGAAAATCGCACCCGCTGAGGTTCGGAAGTACCTTTCCGATGGTCAGTGGGCTAAAGCAACTGACACAGTTGCCAGTAGATACGGGCTTAGTCCCGTGCAAACAGAAGCGCTAAAAAATGAAGTCCTGTACGTATTTCTGGGAATTGAACTGCGAAGTAATCTTGTTCAAAACATTGAAAGCTCATTGGGTGTACCCAAACCCATTGCAAACGGAATATTTCAATCAGTAAGTGACAGAATGTTGAAACAATTTACGCAATTTCTTCCAACAGAGGAAGAACTCGAAGAAATATCACAAGGCGGGAAGGGGTTGATTGAAGACGCGAAAGGAAATGCGGACAATAATACAGAAACAACAAATGAAGAATCGCGGATGAAGAGCGTAAATGCTACCCCTGCTGCTACGCCAGAGGCTGAGTATAAAATGACGGAGGGAGAACCAATGATCCTTAAGGAAAAATTCGTGCCTCCCAACTTACCCACTGGCAAAGAGACTCCATTTGAGAAGAAGATTGCTTCGCAACCGTCAGATGGCGGATCTCGGATTATTAAACAGATGTATTCCTCCGGTCAGGACCCTTACCGCGAGCCACTAAACTAACATAATAATGCGCTTTCAAGTCCCACAATTCATTGAAGTAGAAGACAAGCTCTTCGGGCCATTCACTCTCAAACAATTTCTCTATTTAGCTGGAGGAGCTGGCATTATTGTTGTTTTATTCAGTATTTTGCCTAAATTCATTGCAATACTCATATCCTTGCCGATACTCATTGTCTCTCTCGCTTTAGCATTTTTCAAAGTCAACAATCGCCCATTCATTAACGCGCTGGAATCATTCTTCAAGTACACGGCTGGAGAAAAACTTTATATTTGGAAAAAAGCAACAGAACAGGGAAAGATGGGGGCGAGAAAAGTGGCGGATCCTCAAGTGCTCGTCCCCCGACTTTCTGATAGCAAGCTTAAGGACCTATCATGGAGTTTAGATGTGAAACAGGCAGCATCTACAAATAACCAACTATCAGCAGACGACGCTGAAGTGGAGAAAACGACATCAGACAACTCAAAACAATAAATCTTGTGATAAAATCATCTTACAAGTTCATTTAGTTGTTGGTAACAGTCTGTTGCCCTAGGATTATCCAAAATACAATGCCCTTAAAAGCTCGAGCAACCCAAGAATTCGTCCCCATTGATGATATCCGTGACGGAATAATCCTTATGAAGGACGGCAGTCTGCGAGCATCAGTATTGTGCACGTCACTTAACTTTTCCCTCAAATCGGAAGACGAGAAGATTGCCGTGCTTTCCCAATTTCAAGATTTTGTAAACTCCTTGGACTTTTCAATCCAAATTTTCATACAGTCCCGAAAACTTGATATTAGACCCTATTTGGCTCTTCTTGAGAATCAGAAGAAAAACCAGATGAACAGTTTGATGAAAATCCAAATACAGGAGTACATCGAGTTTGTGAGAAGTTTTACAGAAAACACTAACATAATGACAAAAAGCTTCTTTGTTGTTGTCCCATACGTGCCGGCAATTATTGAGGGCAGAGGAACAGGGATCGGCAGTTTATTGCCAAATAAAAAAACTCCCGAGCAAATAGCGGCGCAGACAGACGAGGGCTTTGAAGAGCATTTAACTCAGCTTGAACAGCGGCTTTCAGTAGTTGAACAAGGACTATCAAGATGCGGGATACGCGTGGCCAGACTGGGAACAGAAGAGATAATCGAACTTTTCTACAAGATATTTAATCCTGGAGAAACCGAGAAACCTATTCAAATGAGTGAAAAGAAATAATAAATCATATGTCAATTTTTGATTTCCTAAAAAAGAAAAACACCAGTGACAGTCTTTCTCAAATTGGCGGCGGAATCAACATTCTGCCTCATGAAATATACGAGGCAAATACCTTAGACTTAAAAGACATTATCGCTCCGTCAGCGCTCAAAATCTCTCCGAAGGAACTGAACTTGGGAGAGAAAATTGTCAGAAGCTTCTTTGTGATTTCATATCCTCGCTACTTGGGCGAAAGCTGGTTTGCTCCAATCATCAATCTCGATAGAGTCTTTGATGTTTCTATATTCATACATCCAATTGAAACTTCCAGAGTATTAAAACAATTCCAAAAAAAAGTGGCCGAGGTGCAAAGCCAGATTCACACTAGAGAAGAAAAGGGGCTTGTACGCGACCCAATGCTTGACGTGGCGTATCAAGATTTGGAGAACTTGCGTGACAATCTTCAGCAGGCGCAAGAAAAACTTTTTGATGTAGGTCTCTACATCTCTATATACGCAGACTCTGACCAGGAGCTTGACCGCATTGAATCAGAAATGAAATCAATATTGGAAGCAAAACTCGTCTATATCAAGCCTGCGCTCTTCCAACAAGAGCAGGGGTATAAGAGCATCCTGCCCCTTGGAGACGACTTGCTCTCAGTGAATTCCAAACTTAATTCGTCTCCTCTCTCAAGTTTGTTCCCCTTTATATCCTTTGACCTTACATCAAACAGTGGGATCCTTTACGGAATAAATAGACACAACTCATCACTTGTTTTGTTTGACAGATTCTCGCTAGAAAACTACAACTCTATAATCTTCGCCAAATCTGGAGCGGGAAAATCCTATGCGACAAAACTCGAAATCCTGCGCACCCTTATGTTTGACGCGGAAGTCATTGTTATAGACCCTGAAAGAGAGTATGAGTATATGGCTGAAGCTGTCGGCGGAAGATATTTCAAAATATCTCTTAATTCTGAGCATCATATTAACCCTTTTGATTTGCCACTCCCGGGAGAGGGGGAATCGACGGCAAGCGTGTTGCGTTCAAATATCGTAAACCTTGTGGGCCTCTTTCGCCTGATGATGGGAGGCCTGACAGCGGAAGAGGACGCGCTTATTGATCGCGCCATCACAGAAACATATGCTCTCAAAGATATAACCCCGGATTCTGATTTCAAAAACGTTGAACCTCCTCTGCTTTCAGACTTTGAACTAGTTCTCTCTGGACTTGAGGGAGGAGAATCTTTGGCGCAGAGACTTACAAAATACACAAAGGGGACATGGGCGGGCTTTATAAACCGTCCAACAAACATAGACATAAACAAAAAATTTGTTGTCTTCTCTTTGCGCGATATGGAAGATGAACTGAAGCCTATTGCCATGTATATCGTCACCCACTATATATGGAGCGCTATTAGGAAAGAACTCAAAAAGAGACTGCTGGTAATTGACGAGGCGTGGTGGATGATGAAATCGGAAGACACAGCATCATTTCTTCTCAATGTGGCCAAAAGAGGAAGGAAGTATTACCTTGGTCTTGCTACCATCACTCAGGACGTGGATGATTTCTTAAAATCTCCATATGGGACGCCAATTATTACAAACTCTTCACTTCAATTCCTGATGAAACAGTCACCAACAGCAATTGATCGCCTGCAGGAAGTTTTCAATCTCACCGATGAGGAGAAGTATTTGCTTCTTGAATCTGATGTCGGGGAGGGAATATTTTTTGCAGGGCTTAAACACGTGGCAATCAAAGTAATCGCGTCATACACAGAAGACCAGATTATCACATCAGACCCTTCTCAAATCTTGGCGATACAGAGAGCAAAACAGGAGATGGGAGGGGCGGAGACAGGAATTAAGAATTAGGAAGTTGGAATTAAGCGAACACACGTAAAAAATGACTGAGAATGAAAACACTCTTGATCTAAGACCACGTCGATCCACACGGACCTCACAGATTAAAAGAGAGAAGGGTTTTGACACAGTTCATTTCGAAGATTCAGCCCAACAAGAAGCTAGTTCTTATGAACCTGATAAAAGCATCATAAAAAGAGTGAGCAAAGCGCACAAGGAGGCTTCCAGAGAGTCGCGAATTAGCTTCGGCACATCTTTCCTAATGGTAGCAACCGCTCTATTTTTTGACAGTGCACAAGGTGTGTTCAATATAATTGGACTAATACCTGTAATTGGCACTGTAGTTGGGGGAACACTTAGTTTTATGATTGGCTTCTTTGCGTGGCTTACATTTTATACGTGGTTCAAAATGCATGGGATAAGTTTCATGAGACCTCAGAGAATACTTGCTCTGTGGGGTGCTGGCCTTATCGAGCTCGTCCCGTATCTAAACGCTCTCCCTGCATGGACATTTGCAGTGCTTTTCCTTATTGCTACCACAAAAATCGAAGACAAAACTGGTATAAACCCTACGAAGCTGGCGAACCCCGTTCACGGTGGAAATGTCTCCAACAATCCCTAAATTATGGTGCTATAATGTTTTAAATGAGACTTTTCAAAGACAGATTCCTGTTAGCTAAGTTTGTAATTGTCTTTGCTCTACTTGCAATTGCGGGAAGCTCTTTTGCCATTTCACTTCCCAACAATGAGATTGGCCAAACTGTGAGTATATCGGTCAGACCAGAATATCCAGGCCCTTTTGAAGATGTCTTGTTTGCATTAAGCAGTCCATCATTTGACGTAAACACGGCAGAGATTAGCTGGGTAACAAATGGCGTCTTGTCTGCAAAGGGAATTGGCTCTAAAAATTTTTCTATCCAAATGGGACCGGTAGGATCGAGGTCTCGTATTGATATTGTCATAAAGCCTCTTGGGCGAGATTCGTTTTCTAAATCTTTTGATCTGTATCCAACAAGCATAGATCTACTATGGCAAGCAAATACATACACTCCACCTTTTTTTGAAGGGAAGGCTAAACACACTACTGAAGGCGCGGTAACTGTAGTGGCAATACCGAGTTTTGCAATTAATGGAAAAATGATTCCAAAGGAGGAGCTGGTATACCAGTGGACAAATAATGGACATCCCATGAGCAATTCTTCTGGATACGGTAAATACAGTGTCACAATCAGGAACAATTTTATCAAAACGAAAGAGGAGGTGAGCGTGGGAGTTTCCACTCCGGATAAAACAATCTTCTCAACAAAAAAAACCATGATTCCCGTGGAGAAGCCGGAAATTGTTTTCTATGAGGATCACTCTCTTTATGGGACGTTATTTAACAGCGGAATAGTCCGCGAGACCACTCTTTTAGGAAAAGAAATGTCTTTTGCTGTAGCGCCATACTTTTTCGCCGTAGACGATCCGACAAATCCTCGTCTAGTTTATACATGGCTAGTCAACGGAGCGAGCGGGCAAGTGGGCGACTCCCGAGAAAAACTTACGTTTAGAAACGAATCAGAAGATTCCGGACAAACTAGAGTTGGACTTAAAATTATAGATGGAGCGCGTGTTATTTCTTTCGCGGAAAATGACTTTTTAATCGATTTTGGAAATTCTACAAATCAATGAAGACAAGTTCATTCATATTTGCCATAGTCTTACTTAGCACATTTGCATTCTCGTGTGCAGTACCAATTATTGCTCAGGGAGCTGATTACACCCCTCTTGCGCCCCTGCCCAACACGCTTAACACAACCGATAATACCACTGCGGATCTATCCACATATCTGCCTGGAATTTTTAAGCTTCTAATTGCGATTGCCGGAGGGCTTGCCGCGCTTGTTATGGTAATTGGCGGAGTTCAATATCTTTCCACAGACGCCATAAGCGGAAAGGAAGAGGGGCTGGAAAGAGTCAATAACGCTCTTGTCGGACTCTTGCTTGCAATCGCCTCCTGGCTAATTCTTAATACCATAAATCCAAGTACTTTAAATTTCAATCTCTCTTTGCAAAGAATTTCGGCGCCAACCGCGGTAACAGGGCCTCCTGACGCTGATGACGATGGGGATGGAATAATAAACTCTATAGATCAATGCCCCAATACTCCCGCCGGAGATCCCGTAAACGCTCAGGGCTGTCCATTATCAGCCGCTGTCATGTGCATGGGAGCTATTAGCGGGACAATGGTTCCTTGCAGTTGCCCTGATACAGAATGTACGGTCATTGGGTCTGCAGGGACAGGCAATTATAGTTCAATCCCGCTAAAGGCTGGGGCAGGAGACAGGGTTGCCACATCTTTGGCAGACAGACTTGTCGTCATGAATACTGGATTTTCAGCCACTGGTTTTACTTGGTATGTATCTGAAGCCTGGAAGCCAACGGTGAATCATCAGAACAACTGCCACCGTCTGGCCACATGCATAGACGCCAACATTTCAAGTCCAACAGCGGCAAACATAAAGACCTTTATTCAAAGAGCGCAACTCATGAGCAATCTCGTCGCAGTGTACGAAGTGCCAACGTTGGCAATAAAACAGCAATTGGTAAGTGCGGGAGTACCTTCCTCAAATTGCCGCGCCTCAAGTCCTGGGGTGTGCGTGGTAACCGCAATAACCGCGCCACATTTTTCAGTTTATTGTAGTTCGTGTACAAGAACCGCTCCCTAAAATGCCAAAAAAATATATCTACATACTCATAGGAATCATAATTCTCGCATTGGCCACATTACTTGTTCTTTTTTTAATGAAAAGCGATACGCCTAAGACTGGAGGCTTTTTCTCTCTCCCGTTTGGTGATGCACCAGAGGGGGGAGAGATTTCTATACCCACAAATCCTTCAAACGACACCCAGACTCCAGCCACTAATATAAACATGGGAGCTGTGCGCCAAATCAGTGCTTCTCCCGTTTCCGGCGCAACAATAATCACCAGCTCGAGCACATCTGTGATTCGCTACGTTGATAGAGGCACTGGACATGTGTTTGATTACGACATTGAATCAGGACTGAATAAAAGAGTTTCAAACACCACAATCCCCAAGGCACATGAAATTATCTGGTCGGCGGATGGCAGTTTATTTGTGATGAGACTTCTCAGCGGCTCTTTAATAAAGGACTTTTCAGCCAACTTGGTTCCTTCCGCAACATCAACCGTAGAAGGAGAACTCGATCTGACTGGAACTTATCTTGTTGGACAAAAATATTCAATTGTCGCTTCTCCCGATGGTAAGAAAATTTTCTATACAGTTCCAAACACGGGCCAAAGCGTTGTGGGGGTAATCTCTTCCTTTGATGGATCTGGTCCATCAACCATTTGGCAATTCCCCACAAAAGAATGGCGGATCGCATGGCCTACATTGGAGAATCTGTTTCTTACAACCAAAGCAAGTTCGGCGGAAAGAGGCTATTCATACTTACTGGATGCAAAAACCGGTGAAATGACCGGGGTTCTCTCTAGAATTACAGGACTCACGGCAAATCCAAGTCCAGATCTAAAATACATTCTTTATTCAGAACAAAACAAAGACAGGACCAATCTCTTCCTAATGGAACTGGCAAGTGGCCAAACTAACCCAGTGGGCCCGTCAACCTTAGCTGAAAAATGTGTCTGGAGTAAAAATGAAAGACTCACAGTCTATTGTGGAGCTTCTGGAGCGCTTCCTGCGGGTTTGCCTGACAGCTGGTACAAAGGGCTTGTCTCATTCAACGATGAAATTTGGAAAATTAATTTTGAGACAGGAGAAACGAAACTTCTAGCAAACAAAGACGCATTTGGTGCAGCCATAGACGCATACAATCTAGAAACCAGTGAGGACGGAAAGGTGCTAATATTTCAAAACAAGAAAAATCTAACACTTTGGGCGGTAATGCTAGGCATTCAATAACTTCTTTTGCTTCCTCAACACTCTTTCCTGAATCATGGCGAAGACGTTGCTTGTTACCCAGTAGAGAGCGACTACGCCGGATATTTGATACGAGATGAGAACGGTAATTACCGGAAAGACGTAGCGCATTTGGACATTTAGACTTTTTGCAAGATCATTTTGAAATGTCTTTTCTCCCGTATCTTTATGAGCTGGCACCGCAAACCTAATTTGGAAAAAACTTGAGATTCCCGCGAGAAGCGCAAGTATTATGCTTTTCTCTGTTATATCTAAAATTCCGAGAAAATTAATATTAATAGTTTCAGGTCTCTGCACGAATGAATAGAGTAAATCTGTATTTACCTCCGGAAGACCCGTCTTAATAAACACAAAATAAAGCGAGAAAACAATTGGCAGCTGTATCAAGATAACAAAGATACTTGCGAATGGGTTTATCTTTTTTTCCTTATACAGAGCCATTGTTCTTTTGGCCTGCTCCTGCTTATCCTCTTTATACTTCTCTTTAATCGCTTTTAGATCGGGCTCAATGGATTTCATCTCTATTTGAGCCACAACCGCCTTTTTGGATAGGGGGTAGAGTACAAACTTAATAATTATGGTAAATAAAATTATGATGACTCCCGCGTCAAAGAACGGAAGAACGTCCATCAAAAAAATAAAGCCGTTGTAAAGCGGCTGAAAAAAGACTGTGTGGAAGAATCCGGCCATACGAGTTATGTTACCTTAAAGGTCTCTTATCCTCAAGGCCGATCATATTTCTTTAGTAAGTTTTGTATTTCAACCTCTAAGTCAGCAAATTTTTTATGGAGAACAGGCTTCTTTGCGTGAAAAACAAGAAGGCTCCCGTCTCGAGCTGATGTAATATGTTTCCTTAGGATTGAAAAAATTCTTCGGCGAATTTTATTCCGTTCCACGGCAGTTTTTGCTATCTTCTTAGAAATAACGACGCTCGCGCGAGGAACATCATCTTTTGTTTGGAAAAATACTGAAAGAGAAAGGGAGTCGCTTCCCATGCTCTTAATCGGACGTCTCTCTTTTGGAAACATCCTTATTGAAATCTTGTTTTTTTTGGGAAGCATGCTAAACCGAGATTTTCTTCCTTCCTTTTCGGCGTCGTCTAATGAGGGTGGCTCTGCCGCCCGAAGTTTTCTTGCGTGAAAGGAAGCCGTGCGCTCGGGCTCTCTTCCTTTTTTTAGGTTGGTATGTTTGTGACATTGTGGCTCGATTATATATTAGTATTCCTTTTTTACAAGTTTTCAATTGGAAGTCAGTCGTTCACGTCAAGAGTCTTTTTGCTGTTTTCTCAACAACTTATGCACAAACTATCAACATATTTTCATGCTGATAACAAGTTCTCCGCACGATTCTCTGGTATATACTACGTTGTACAAGAAAATCATGGATACTCAGCAACTTTGGAACAGCGTACTGGTGGAAATGGAGCTTGCGGTGTCAAAGGCAAGTTTTCACACTTGGTTTAAAGATACCTTTATTTTGAGACATGAGGACGGAATGGTTTATCTTTCAGTCCCCAACGCCTTTGTAAAGGAATGGCTCCATAATAAATACCATAACTCTATACTTCACCATCTGCGCGAACTTACTCAAAACATACACTCCATTGAATATGTCGTTTCCAAAGATGACGGGAGGCCGAAAGAAGCTCCAAAGACCCAAGAAAACATCTTCCTTGCCTCCGCAAATAGAGAGTTGCCGCTCTCGGAGGTTTACATCAATAAAGAGGACAATTTAAACCCTCGCTACACGTTTGAAAATTTCGTCATCGGCCCTTTCAATGAGCTGGCTCATGCCGCTTCTCAAGCGATTATAAAAAGTCCAGGCATCCTTTATAACCCTCTTTTCATTTATGGAAACACTGGTCATGGAAAGACTCACCTTATTCAAGCGATCGGGAATCACATAAAAAATCAGTCAAGAGAAAAGCGGGTTCTTTATATTACATCTGAAAGATTTGCATCAGACATTGTGGGGGCTCTACAAACTGGCAAAATCAATCAAGTGAAGGATAAGTATCGAAAGTATGATGTGTTGATTATGGACGATATACAATTCCTCTCCAACAAAGAGAAGACCCAAGAGGAACTGTTTCATCTATTTAACACGCTTTATGACAACAACAAGCAGATTATCTTCTCCTCCGATAAGCACCCCAACTTAATTCCTTCAATTGAGGACAGGCTTAAAGGCAGATTCGCCGCTGGAATGACAGTGGACATCTCTGCCCCAGACAGAGAATCCCGCGCCACGATTCTTTCATCCAAAGCAAGAACAAGCAAAGTCCCTCTTGAAGACGATATTATTGATTTCTTGGCAGAAACTATAAACGGCAATATCCGAGATTTGGAAGGCGCCCTTAACATTGTAGTTTGCCAAATGCAGCTCAAAGGAAGGCCTCTCTCAATAAATGAGGTCAGGAATTGCATTAAAACAAGCGCCAAGCCTAAGAAGTCTGTATCTATTAAGGAGGTGGTCAAAATTATCGCGGATTTTTACAGAATTGAAGAAATAAATATCTATGAAAAAACACGCAGAAAGGAGATCATAAAACCTAGGCAGGTCGCGATGTATATATTGCGAGAAGATTTCGCCATCTCTTATCCATCTATCGGACAAAAACTTGGAGGACGCGACCACACTACAGTTATTCATTCATGCGAAAAAATCAAAAATGATATAAAAAGCGACAACGAATTGGTTCAGGAGATTGAGCAGTTGCGTTCAATGCTTGTGTAAAAACTGGGGAAAGTTTGTTAACAATAGGCAAAAACTTTTGGGGGAAGAATAAAAAACATTGTAGTTATAAACAAAGCGTATGTCTTATCCACAAACATCTCCCCATAGAAAAAACGAAAAAAGTGTTTGTTTAAAACGTGTTTATTAATAATCGTAGTTTTACACAGGACTAATCATAATAATAGATTTATATGAAGATAGAATGTATAAAAGAAAAGATTGTAAGTGCGATTGTGACGGCGGATAAAGCCACTGGAAAAAACCCAACACTTCCAATCCTTTCATCAATCTATCTTGAAGCCTCGCAGAATTCGCTGTTAATCAGGGCAACAAACCTAGATGTAGGTATTGAACTTATTGTGCCTGTCAAAGTGGTAGAAAAAGGAAACGTGGTTGTGCAGGGTGCGGTGTTGGCAAACCTCTTGATTAATCTGAAAGACGAAAAAGTTGTATTAGAGACCGTAGAAAGCGGTTTTGCGGTAACAACGAAGAGCACAGGGGCGATCATCAAAACTTTTCCTGCGGACGACTTTCCGACAATACCCAAGATCGAGGAGGGCAAAAAGGCTATTATAGAGTCAAATGCGTTTCTCTCCGGCCTAGAGGCTGTTTCTTATGCGGCAGCCGTTACGAGCGTTAAACCAGAGCTTTCCAGTGTCTATATACACGCTGATGGAGAGGAACTGGTGTTTGTCGCTACCGACTCCTTTCGACTCGGAGAAAAAAGGGTGCTTGCAAAAAAGACAAGAGATTTTGAGGGAGTTCTTATCCCCCTAAAAAACATATCAGAGATTACCAGATTCCTGGGGGCAGGCAGGCAGGATATAGAGGTTGTTTTTGGCGCGGGGCAGATTTCTTTCAGCAAAGATGGAGCATATCTTGTCTCAAGAGTGATTGACGGTATTTTTCCAGACTATAAACAGATTATTCCGAAGGAATTTAAAACAGAAGCAACCCTGTTAAAACAAGACTTTGTCGAAGCTCTCAAGCTGGCGCATGTTTTTTCAGACGCATTTAACCAAGTTACTTTACGGCTTGTACCCGGAGAGAAACTCTTTGAAATAATGACAAAAAACAGCAATCTCGGAGAGAATCACAGCACTCTCGATGCTGTCTTGAAAGGAGAAGATTTGGAGCTTTCATTTAATTATAAGTATTTGGTAGATTGTTTCCAATCAATAGAAAGTGACAGTCTGTCCCTTGCATTTCAAGGTCCGGGGAAACCAATGCTTATAAAAGGAGTTTCAGACAAGACGTTTCTTGCAATTGTAATGCCGATGAATAAATAAAGTGGATGAATCTATTAGCTTCTTATTTTCAAAAAATACGCTCTTTACTCAAGGACAAAGCTTTTGAAAAAAGCGTAGTCACCGCTGGTGTAAAAGAAATTATCAAAATAGATATACCGGAAGATTGTTTTCGGGTTACGGACGAGGGTGTGGTATATGTCAAAGGCTCTTCTTCTCTGAAAAATGCTTTGTTCTTGAAAAAAAAAGAGATTAAAACTTTTTGTGAAAGAAACGGAGTGAGAATTATTGATTTTCGATAAAAATGATGGTCACTGCCTGTCCCCGGTTATAGACTGAGTCAGTAACAACTGCTCTCAGTTGGTTTTCTCCCGGATTGAAACCTGTTTCATCAGGCACGAACGAGAACGAAAAAGGGGTTTGCAAGGATTCTCCCAGATATTTATCATTTAAAAAATATTCCACTTTTTTTATTGAAGTTTTTGCGGAGACAAAGGGGGTGATAGAGACAGAGTCTCCTGATTTATAGGAAGAGGGAAGATTCAATTTTATATTGGGAGCGTTGCTTATTGTGTGCACATCATCAAAGCCGGAAAGAATATTGGGAATGGCTGGAGGAACAAAATTATTCTGGCTTGCCCATCTCGCCACGCCGTATTCCCAATTCCTATATTGCGGGTCACTTTCAGGGTTCGCTGGGATATCGCCTCGCGGATCTTCTTTGCGTACCCAATGAAGGATGGAATGCGCTCCTCCAGAAACGTACTCTTGCGTTGTTTCCTTAGGTGTAAATTCCGTCGCCCTCTTCCCTGAAACTGAGTCAATAAGGTAAGACACTCCGCCTTGCCACTTTCCTCGCAGTACAGGCTTAAGAGAAAAAGAATCATCGCTGGGAGGAGCCGGAAATGATTCAGCTGGGACTGAGGCCAATATCTCGTCCATGAAAGCTCGCCACATTGGGGCAACAATGAAACCAGCTACTTTCTTCTCCATTGGGGTATTGTCGTTGTTACCCGCCCAGGCGCCCAAAACGACAGAAGGAGTATATCCAATAATCCAAGCGTCCTTGTAATCGTTAGTCGTTCCAGTTTTCACCGAGACGTCTCTTTGAGGAAAGTGAAGGTAAGATGTTTGCCCGAAAGCCGGTGCGCGAGCCGTATTGTCAGAGAGAATATCTGATATTTTCAAGGCGGAGTCGCGTAACAGCGCTTCAACCGGAGAGGCTTTCCACTCCTCAAGGATTTCACCTTTGTTATTTTTTATTTCAAGAATTGCGAAACTTGGATTGCGAACTCCTTCATTTGCAAAAACTCCATACGCGCTTGTCATTTCAAGGAGAGATACCTCGCCCCCTCCCAAAACCAGCGTGAGCCCATATTGATTGGCGTCTCCCAAGCTTTCAATACCCATGCGTTCTGCCAACCGGATTGAGTTTGGCACTCCTGCGAGATAAAGCACTTTTACAGACGGTATGTTGATTGATTGAGCCAAGGCCTCTCTTAGTGTCAGAGGTCCCCGATATTTGGAGTCATAATTTTCGGGGGAGTAGCATCCATTACTACTCGTTGTATCGTCTGGGGCGCAGCGCGCTGCAAACTGTGTTTTAACGTCAAAAACCACTGTTTCCGGGGTGTAGCCCTTATTGAAGGCTTCTGCATACACAAAAGGCTTGAACGTGGATCCTGGCTGTCTGTGAGCTGTTGCAATGTTAAAATTGCCGTCAATGTCGGCGTCAAAGTAATCTCTTGAGCCTATCATGGCAAGTATTCCTCCTGTTTTAGGATCTATAGCCACGAAAGCGGCATTCTCCGCGTTAAACGTTTTTTCATTTTCCACGGCATATTTTTTCACTATTTCTTCTCCCTTCTTTTGAATATTGTAATCAAGTGAAGTTTTTACCCTAAGCCCCCCGTTTCTGACTATTTCTTCACCGTATTTTTTCTCAAGCTCCTCTATTACGTAAAATACAAAATGAGGAGCTCGAATGTTTTCAGTAGCCCGCGGAAGAAACGCCACTTTTTCGGAAATTGCTGTTTCATGTTCCTCCATTGAAATAAAATTATTCGCAAGCATTTCCCTCAAGACCAAGTTCTTCCGGGATTCAAGCCTATCCAAATTTCTTCCATAAGGTGAGTAAAAACTTGGGGCTTTAAGCATTGCCGCCAGATATGCCGACTCTGCCAAAGTAATGTCTCTAGCGCTTTTCCCATAATAGGACTGGCTGGCTTCTTCAACCCCGTATATGGCGCCACCGTAGGGCATTTCATTTAAATATAGCGCCAAAATTTCGTCTTTTGTTAAAATTTTCTCAAGTTTAAGAGCCAATACCCACTCTTTTATTTTTCTGGACACAAGCTTCTCGGAGCTGAGCAGAGAGTTTTTTACAACCTGTTGGGTCAAAGTTGATCCTCCTTGGCTGTACTCAAGTGACAGAATATTGGCAATAATCGCTCTCAAAATAGCGCGTGGCTTGATGCCGCTATGCTCGTAGAATTCCTTATCTTCAATCGCGATTGTGGCATTCTTTGCGTAGCGAGAAATTTCTTCAAAGGGAATAACCGTCCGTTTTGTCTCCTGATTAACATCATAAAGCAGAAGCTCGCCGGTTTTGTCGTAGATTTTTGTTGACTCAATGACCCTCCTTTCGCTGAACGTGTCGAGAGTTGGGATTTTGAAAGTGGAAATCCAGACAAAAAATAATCCCAATGCGAATATAGCGACTATAAATACAAGCAAAAGCTTGTTTCTTAGCGCTTTTTTGCTTCTAACTCTCGATGTTTTGCCTTTAAGTTTTCCAATGAGGCTACGCATGTAAAGGCCATAATATCATAAAACCGAAGATCGCTTTATCTAACAATAAAGCACGCGCTTTAAAAAGCGCGTGCTTTATTCAAACTTCGTTATGCTGCAGCGTCGTCTGAGACCAAGTCGTCGTCCTCAACAACTTCACCCAGTTCATCGTCCTCCTCATCTTCAAGATCGTCATCAAGAGGAACGCCGGTTGTTAAGTCATCGCTCATTACATTATCATCACTCATTTTTTGCAAAATTATCTTTTTAAACGATGCTTGCAAGGCAAGGCACCTTTTGAACTTCCTATTTGTACCAAATCTCTTTTCCTTTGCAAGTGCTACAAAGTGGGGTTGTGGATAGCACTAAACTGAAAAGGTCGCGCTAGCAGTCAAGGCCGCGGCAATCGCATCGTATTCATCGTCTTCGCGGACTTTCTGAGCGATAGAAATAAGCTTTGGAAGCATCGCCATCATTTGTTTCTTGTCCGCTCTGCCATATCCAGTTATTGCCGTTTTTATTTGGAGAGGAGTAAACTCCCGTATTTCCATGTCTGCGCAGGACGCGACATAAAGAAGCGTTCCTCGCGCCTCGGAAACTTTCATGGCGGTCTTTTGATTTTCATTAAAAAAAAGTTTTTCAATAGACAAGATCGATGGCTTATAAACTTTAATTACTTTCTCGATCTCCTTTCCAAGCTGGGATAATCTTTTGTGATGCTCTAAATCTTTTTTTGTAGTAATGCAATCTGAAAAAAGCAATACTTCTCTTCCTTGATGATTTTTTTCTATCACCGCAACTCCTATTTTTTCATACCCCGGGTCAATGCCTAAGATTCGAAAAGTGGCTTTAGGTTTTAGGTTTGGGGTATGAAGACGCATTCCATTTGTATATTAGTATTGCTACTCGGCATTAGTATAGACTTCTTGCACTTCATCATTTTCCTCAAGCTCATCTACGAGGGCAGAGAGCTTCTCCGCGTCTTCTTCGGAGACACCAACTGTATTTCTAGGAACCCATCCTTCATGTGTTTTTTCAAAAGCCCACGTTGCGGATCCAATACCTGCTAGGGCAAGACCGTGTCTTGAAAGGATAAATTTAATCTCTTGCGCCGCTTTATTTCGGTTGCCAGTCAAAGCTTCTATGATTATCGCTACTCCGCCCGGACCGTATGCTTCATAGACAATACTTTCCAAATTTTCAGCAGTTTCGTTGGCTTTTTTTACGGCACGTTCAATGTTGTCCACGGGAACATTTGCTGCCCTCGCTCTTTCAATCGCAGATTTAAGGGATGGTGAAGAAGGATTTCCTTGAGCCATTTTCGCCTCTACTGAAATCATTCGCAAGAGCTTGCCAAAAATTTTGCTTTTTTGGGCATCAGTTTTCTCTTTTTGTCGTTTTATCTTTGACCACTTGTTATGTCCCGACATTTTTTTAGATTAGTTTTTCTTGTAAATTTGCTGGGAGTTTCTTTTTCAAATGTTTATATCCACGTTCCGTGGCCACTCGCCCTCTCTGGGTACGCTCAAGAAAGCCAATCTGAAGCAGGTATGGCTCGTTGAATTCCTCCAAGGTCTCCTCTTCTTCAGAAAGAGAAGCGGCCAGGGTATTGAGTCCCACTGGACCGCCTGTAAATTTATCAATGATAGTTTCAATTACCGCTCTATCTGAGGCTCCGAGACCCATTTCATCTACTCCAAGGAGGGTAAGAGCTTCATTCACCGTCTCTAAAGTAAAATGTTTCCTATGAACTTGGGCGTAGTCACGCACTCTCTTCAAAAGATAATTGGCGGTACGGGGAGTGAACCTGCTTCTCTTTGCGATTTCTTGAATGGCATCCATATCCACGTTCACCCCAAGTATTTCTGCTGACCTTTTTAGTATTTTCTCAATCTCCTCTTTTGTATAAAATTCCAGTCGAAACACACCCCCCGAGAATCTTGAACGAAGAGGGGACGAAACAGAGCCTACTTTTGTTGTGGCTGCTATGAGAGTAAATGGTGGAAGTTCGAGCTGAATGGTGCGAGCTGAAGGTCCTTTGCCGATAATAATGTCTAAATGTCCTGATTCCATAGCCGGATAAAGAATTTCTTCCACCGCTTTATTAAGACGATGTATCTCATCAATGAAAAGAATGTCGCCCGCAGATAGATTCGTAAGTACCGAAGCCAAATCACCCACACGTTCAATCGCCGGGCCGGAGGTTGACTTCATTTGAGCAGAAGTTTCTTTGGCAATTAAGTGGGCGAGAGTGGTCTTGCCCAAACCTGGAGGTCCGTAGAAGAGAATGTGTTCTGGAGGATGATTTCTTTCCTGCGCGGCGGAGATTAGGATGTTGAGATTATTTTTTATGCCTTCCTGTCCGACGTATTCATCCCAACGGGAAGGACGAAGAGTTTGGTCAAGGAAACCCAGATCCTTTCCTTCCTTGCCATCCGCGATATCAACTTTCTTTTTCTGATCCTTTTTTGTCGCCATTTTTTAATTATACTCAAATTGTGGGATTTTATGCTTTAAACATTATATCTCAAATCAGCTGAGGCTGGGTTGACAAAAAATTTTTAATATGCTAAACTGCCGGCATCACTGGAAATGGCCTGAAAAGGCGTTTCAGAGTTCCGTCCCAGCACTCTCCTATAGATGCTGGGATATTACATCCAGAATATAAATCTCTAAGCAACGAGGCTCCGGCCTACTTAAGCGTTTACTCGAGGACGTCCTGGTCTGGCTTGCCAACGCTGGGACGCCCCTTAGAATACTCGCTTGGCTTTTTGTACGACTACTTAAAGTGTTGCTTAGAGATTTATGCTCTGGATACTTTCTTTGCCGAAAGCAATCCTGATTCCCATTATTCACAAATCGCGGGCAAGTGTAAGTGGAAAAATCTTTCGGATACACAAAGCCAATGTTGTAAAGCTAAGTCAAAACTCCAAGTCTTACTCCTCTTTGTCTAAGTCCACCACTCTGCCGAGTTCTGCGATAGAAGTAAGGCCTTGAAGCACCTTTATTACGCCATCTTGCTTGAGTGTAAGATTTTTTTGAGGAGTAGCAGCTTTTCTGATCTCTCTTTCGCTTGGATTTGCCAATATTATTTTCTCAACTTCCTCATCCGAGAATATCGCTTCAAATATTCCTGTTCGTCCCATAAAACCGGTTGAATCGCATTCCTTGCATCCAGGCGCCTCCCAAATTTTTTCTTTTTGAATTCCATTGAGATACTCTGGGTCGAGCACATTTGCAAGAGTGTCATCAATCAATTTTCTTTCTGTCTCGTCCGGCACTTTTTCTTGTTTACAGTGAGGGCAAAGAGTTCGTATGAGTCTTTGCGCGATAGAAATATTCACAGCAGATGTAATAACCTTCGGATTTACTCCTAGATCAATAAGCCTGGGAAATGTACCCGCGGCATTATTGGTGTGCAATGTTGAAAGAACAAGGTGTCCGGTGAGAGCCGCATTCACTGCTACCTCTGCAGTTTCTTCGTCACGAATTTCTCCCACCAAGATTACGTCCGGATCCTGACGCAAAGCGGAGCGCAGACCCGAGGCGAATGTGTATTCTTTGTCGGGGTCTGTCTGGGTTTGTACGATTCCCGGGAGATGATATTCAATCGGATTTTCAATGGTAATTATTTTTACTTCAGGGCTGTGAATTTTTTTCAAAAATGAATAGAGGGTGGTGGTCTTACCGGAGCCGGTCGGGCCTGTTACAAGTATCATGCCGTTTGGTTTTTTAATTTCTCTCAGGAAAAGAGCAAAAAGTTTAGGGTGAATTCCGCGTTCTTCCAGGGCAACTGAAGTCGCGTTTGGATTAAGCACTCTAAGCACCACCGACTCGCTATAAGAACCTGGAAGTATTGATGTTCGAACTTCCACATCTCCATCTGGAAGTTTTATTGAAAAACGGCCGTCCTGCGCGCCTGTGAGATTTAGCTTGAGCTCGGATATGAGCTTGATACGAGAGAGGAGAAGTTTATAGGTTTCCAAATCAAAAGTAAGAATATCGGTAAGCACTCCATCAAGGCGATATCTAAGTCGGACATAATCTTCTTCAGGCTCAAGATGAATATCAGAAGCTTTTCTCGCAAGACCTCCTGCTAAAATGATTTCTAGAATTCGTGATATTCGATAACTCTTCTTCATCCCTAAAATCTCCTCAATCTCGTGTCGGATTTCTTCCAAGCTTGTTATTTTTCCCAAGAGCTCAACAATCTCTTCATTTGAAATATCCAGCGCCCCGCTTTTTGTCTCAAAGGAGTATGAAAGATCTTTATATCTGTCCCATACTTTATTGAGGCTTGCATGAGAGACCATATATACGGTAGGAATATAGTTTCTTTTTTTGAGATCCTCGATTACTTCCACAGTTTTTTCGTTTTCAGGCGCAAGAACAGCTATGTCAATGCGCTTGTCTATAATATTAAACACAGCCATGCTGGCCTCTCGAGCATCGGCCTCTTTAATCACGCGCAAAGCGTCAATGTTTATTGGCACGACAGAGAGGTCTAGATAACTAATCCCGTATTTAGCCGAAAGGGTGGAGGCGAGCTCCTCCTCCTCACGTTTTTTGAGTTCCTCTAATCTTTTTTCCTGTTTGTCTTCGTTGAATTGAACTGTCATTTGTGTCGTCATTTTAGCACTAAGTAGAGCCATAAAAAAGAGAAGTTTAAACTTGACTTTTATATATGAAATATGATATAATGTTGTTAGTTAAGAAAACACAAACAATCTGAGCCAAGGAGGCTCTATGTACCGGTTTCGCCAGTTCTTTCTCTCCCTTCTCGCCGTGCTGGCTTTCTCCGGCTGTTACCAGACAAAGGTAAGGTTGGACCAGCCGGTAACGGTGGGAATCCCTGGGAAGGTGTATCAGGCGACGACGGCGGAGGTGTCCGTTGACGTGGTCAACAACTCGGGGATGATGGGGGACATTCTTGTCGGTGAGACTTTTATAGACAGTCTCGGCGCCGGGGATGTACGCAATGTCGGTTTCTATTGCAACGGGATGGTTGTCTGGTTGCAACAGAACCGACGGTTCCAACACCGTGGAAGCTACAACGTGTTCGTCCGCTTCAAACCACGAGACAACACTTACGAGACTCTCTCACGGTCAGTAAGCGTCAATTGTGGAACAAGGCGGACAATGGAGTTCAACGTTCGCTTTCTGAGGCCTATCCGTACACAGAGGTAGGCTAGTGAACGGTGGAGCGCGCAATGCTTGCATTGCGCGCTCTTTCTTTTTTGTACTAAAACACTAGAATGGGCGCATGAAGACCACCTCTAAATCACTCTTGGAGACAGAGAGATTTGTTTCTAGAGTTTTGAATCAAATCAAGCCGTCTCGCGGTAACTCAGCCGCAATTTTGGCTCTTTCTGGAAATCTCGGTTCAGGCAAAACAGCTTTTACCAAAATTCTCGCGAAAAAACTCAAAATTACGGAAACAGTGAACAGCCCCACTTTCGTGATTATGAAAAAATACTTGACTCACGATTCCGTTTTTAAAACGCTCATTCACATTGATGCTTATAGACTTGATAGCCCCCAAGAGCTTGAAAAACTGGGGTGGCTAGAACTTCTCTCCAACCCAAAAAATTTAATCGTAGTAGAATGGGCGGAGAAAATTGTGGAGATATTACCGGATACTGCATTGTGGATTTGCTTTGAATTTGTGAATGAAAACACGCGGAAACTAGAATTAAGAATTAAAAATTAGGAATCAAGATTGGAATTACGCGCACAGCCTAATCCCAGACAACATGCCTAACAAGACTGCAAAAAAGGATAAGACTTCCAATAGTCGCAAACAAGGTGCGACACTGGTATTGCTCGACGCTCATGCCATTCTCCACCGCGCTTATCACGCGCTTCCCGATTTTTCGACAGCAAAGGGAGAGCCCACAGGAGCTCTTTACGGCCTCTCTGCAATGCTTATAAAAATAATTTCGGAACTTAAACCAGACTATATTGCCGCGGCTTTTGATTTGCCAGGACCCACATATAGGCACGAGGCCTATGAGGCGTATAAGGCGAAAAGAAAAAAGATGGAGGATGACTTGGCGGTGCAGATAAATCGTTCGCATGATGTCTTTAGCGCTTTTTCAATTCCCCAATATTCAGTTCCAGGCTTTGAGGCGGATGATATTTTGGGAACCCTTGTAGACAAAGTAAAAGATATCAAAATCATTATTGCGTCCGGCGATATGGACACTCTCCAACTCATTGATGATGATAGGGTCAGGGTCTATACCTTAAAAAAGGGAATTAATGACACGATTTTGTACAACGAGGCTGTGGTAAAAGAGAGATTCGGTTTCCCCCCTAACCTTTTGCCTGATTACAAGGGGCTTCGGGGAGACCCGTCGGACAATATTGTTGGAGTAAAGGGCATAGGCGAAAAAACGGCAACAACTCTCATTACTACATTCGGTACAATTGAAAATTTATATAAAGAACTTAAGAAAAGCCCTCAGAAGTTTAAAGATGCGGGTCTTAGCGATAGAATCATCAGTTTACTTAAAGAAAACGAAGAGGAAGCGATTTTTTCTAAAATGTTAGCAACAATTAGAAGAGACGCGCCCATTGAATTCTATCTGCCAGAAAAGACCTGGAAAGACGGGTTTGATATGGAAAAAGCAGAAAGGGCCTTTCGTGAACTTGAGTTTCGTACCCTAGGCAATCGTCTGAAGGAAGTATTGAACAAAAGTCGTCAACCAACGGTAGACAATCCGCAAGTAACAGATGCTAGACAAGGAGAGGAGAAGACAGGGCAATTAACCTTCGTACAAGCAGACGACCACATGCCAAGTCAGGCCGAAGTGGAGGAAGTCGGGCTTGCTCTCTGGATAATAAACTCCAATCTCACGAACCCAACTCTTGATGATATTTTGCAATTTGGGCAGACTAAGGATTTTGTGAAAGCGAAGGAAATAATTCTATCGGAAATAAAAAAAAGGGAACTTGCGTTTGTGTATGAAGAAATAGAAAAACCCCTCATCCCTATCATAAAAAAAATGGAAGAGAGAGGCGTGAGGATTGATAAGGAGAAACTTGCCGAGCTTTCTAAGACTTATCACAAGGAGCTTGATCGACTGGAAAAAGAGATTTGGAAATATGCCGATGAAGAGTTTAATGTTTCTTCTCCAAAACAAGTAGGGGAGATTTTGTTTGTAAAAATGGGTCTTTCTGTCAAAAACCAGAAGAAAACATCAACTGGACTCAAATCAACTCGCGAATCAGAGCTAGAAAAAATGAGAGATCTTCATCCAATCATTGGCAAAATCCTTGAACACAGGGAACTTGCGAAGCTTCTGTCTACTTACATAGACAACATCCCAACTCTTCTAGATAAAAATAACAGACTTCACACTAGTTTGCGTCAAACAGGTTCAACAACTGGAAGGATGTCTTCAACAAATCCAAATTTACAAAACATTCCTGTAAAGACAGAATTAGGAAGAAATATTAGACATGCCTTTGTTGCTGAAGACGGCTTCTCTCTTGCCTCGATTGATTATTCTCAGATTGAACTTAGGATAGCGGCGATTCTTTCTGAAGATCCAAAGTTTCTTGATATCTTTCATAAAGAAGAAGATGTGCATAGAGCGGTGGCGTCTTATGTGTTCAATGTGCCGATTGAGAAAGTCGATAAGAGTATGAGAAATAAAGCCAAGACCATAAACTTTGGAATTCTCTACGGCATGGGAGTAAATGCCTTGAGGCAGAATTTAGGGGGGACACGGGAAGAGGCGCAAACTTTTTATAATGAATATTTCAAAAGGTTTACCGGACTTGCCGCATATCTTGAAGAGGTAAAATCAAATGCGGCAAAGAAAGGCTACACCGAAACCCTTTTCGGTCGAAGACGATATTTTGAAGGGATCAAATCCAAGATTCCCTACATCCGTGCCGGAGCAGAAAGAATGGCCATTAACGCTCCCATTCAAGGCACGGCGGCAGATGTTATGAAGCTTGCTATGAAGGAAATTGCAAACTGGATTGAAAAAGAAAAAATAGGTGACGATGTCCACATGATTCTTCAGGTGCATGATGAATTGCTGTTTGAAATCAGGAAAGGGAAAGAGGAAGAAATTGCCCCTAAGCTCAAAGAAATTATGGAAAACGTCATGCCGAAAGAGAAATCAAAAGGCGTAGTTTGTCGCGCGCATATGGCTGTGGGGCCGTCTTGGGGAGATATGGAAGAAATTTCTTAATAAACATGATATATCTCATCTATGGTTCAAATTTCACGAGAACTCGTGAAAAAATGCGCGAGATCTTAGCCACTCAACTAAAGAAGGATCCAGATGCTTCATATTTTAGATTCGAGATAGATACCTGGGAACCAAGCAGACTGGAGGAACTTATAGCGAGCAAGGGACTATTTCAGAAGAAATTGGTAGTCATTTTAGATAATCTTTTGGCGGACAAAGAGGTTTCAAAAGAAATCTTGGAAAACATCAAGTCTTTGGCAGAATCAGAAAACATTTTTGTATTTATTGAATCTACTCTCACGAAAGAAGTTATAAAAAAAATGGAAAGGGTGGCTCTGAAAGTCCAATGTTTTGATGACGAAGAAGTAGCAGAGAAAGAGGAGAAATTTAAAATTTTCACACTTGCGGACGCTTTTGGAGCAAAGGACAAGAAAAAGCTCTGGATTCTCTATCAAAAAGCGCTGCGCTCATATATAGCGCACGAGCAAATTCATGGAATACTATTTTGGCAAGTGAAAGCAATGCTCATGTCTCTTCAGGCAAAAAGTGCGAAAGAGTCAGGGCTTAACCCGTATGTGTATTCAAAATCTCTCAGATTTGCAAAGAACTACACCGAAGATGAGCTTAAAAAACTCTCCACAGAACTCGTGCGAACTTATCATGAGTCCCGCAGAGGCATTATTGACTTTGAAAGCGCTTTGGAGAGATTTGTATTATCTATATAAGCTTGTGCTTGTGGTCGGATTATTGTGGCCACGAATAATTTTGGCTTCGTCAAACCAAAATTTTCTCGGCCCCACCTCGTCTGTTTTGTGCGCCCAGTAGGAATCGAACCTACGACCGTCTCCTTAAAAGGGAGCTGCTCTACCGACTGAGCTATGGGCGCATACTTTATCTTTCTAACATACCTCTGATTTCTACCAAATGAGCTTGGGACGCACTAAAAGCACGATAATTTGTAACACAAAATACTATGAACGGCAATGACAATTAAAGGGGCAAGTCTAGTGAGAATGCTCCAGCGCCTGTAAATAAAAGGGAGAGTGCGATAGCAAAAATGAATACGTAGAATACAATATCGCGTTTCACTAATGCGCTCTCCTTCTGTTCCGCAAAGAGTTCAATGAATGCAAGTATCGCAAGCACAAGAGCCGCAATCTGCGTGTAAAATCCCAAAATAAGCATGACTCCAGAGACAATCTCCACGAACCCAAGAGCCTTTACCAATTCGCTCCTGTGTTTGAATCCAAAAGCTTCCATGAAGATCCTCCATCTGGGGAGCTCACTTTTAAATTTAAGATATCCTACATTGAGGATGATAAATCCTAGTACTACTCTCAAGATGAGCGGAGCCAAATGCTCCAAAACTAAAAGGTCCGGAAATGGATTGAGTATTGGAAGGCCGTTTAACATGCAAACATTTTAACACAATTTGCGGATAGACCCAGTGGTGGATTTTGGTATAAGCAAAATTCACTACTGGTAGACATGCATCCCGCAAGATGTAGGATAAAGAAAAATGATAGAAAAAAAAGGGAATAGCAGTAGAAAGGCGGTGGTGATACTCCATAACATTAGGAGTGTACACAATGTTGGTTCAATATTCCGCACGTCAGATGCGGCTGGGGTTGGCAAGCTCTATCTTACAGGCTACACTCCACTGCCTATTGATCGTTTTGGCAGGACAGTGAAGGAGATTGCTAAAACAGCTCTGGGGGCAGAAAAGTTTGTCTCTTGGGAGCATTGCACTTCAGTCTCCAGGTTGATTACCGAGCTAAAGGACAAAGATTTCCAGATTATTGCAATAGAACAATCAAATAAATCTAAGGATTACAAAAAAATAAGAATCAAAAAGAAAATGGCATTTATCATTGGCAACGAAGTAAACGGTTTGCCTCAATCAATACTGAGTAAGACAGATCTAATTGCTGAAATCCCCATGAAAGGGGAAAAGGAGTCTCTAAATGTCTCTGTTGCTTTTGGAATTGCTCTATACAGAATCCTCGGTATTTAAAGAAAGCTTTTTGGTGATGATTTTTCTTGCTATGAAATAGATTATTACAGTGGCAATAGCCAATGAGCTCATTGCAAGTATAATTTCTTGCAATGTGTTTTCAAGATCTGGCAGGCTGCTTTTTAGCGCTTTTGCCAAAATTGCAATAATTACAATCCAAAGAGCTCCTACAAGCGCATTAACTACTATAAACGGCCATAAACCCAATTTCTTGGCTCCATATAGCGCTCGAACAGGCGTACGCAGGCCAACAATAAATTTGGAGTAAAAAAGTGCCTTAAGAGAATGCTTCGCAAAAAAATCGGAAAATATTGAGTACTTTTCTTTGATTGTGGGAATCTTCAATTTGCCAAAAATCTTTCCGGCAGGAAACCAATATCCAATGGTGTACCAAAGCAAGTCTGTGAAAATGGTTGCTAAAATACCGGTTACAATCACATCCCAGAGACCGATGTTTCCTGCAATTGCAAAATAGAGGAGGGCTATTAGCGCGGCGTCCCCAAAGATGACAATACTTGCAAAATAGATGATATATTCAGGCATAAAGTTTCTGATGCTTGTCGCAATAGTGCGCGCTCCTTCCACCGACTATAATACGCCTGATTACACCTTTGCAGCCACTCTTCCTGCAAGATTCGCCTGTGCGCCTATAAGCTTGGTGCTCAAGCTGAAATTTTCCGCGCTTTCCAGATATATCACGGTAGTCAGACATGGAGTCGCCTCCCAATCTAATCCCTTTTCTCAAGATTACTTTCAAGTTTTTCCAAAGATTTGATATCTCAACTGCTTTCAGCTTCTCTACCCGCGAAAGTGGGTGAATGCCAGAAGCCCAGAGTATTTCATCTGAATAAATGTTTCCAATACCGGCAATGACACCCTGGTCCATCAGTATTTGCTTTATGTTTCTCTGCCGTCCAATGGACAGACACTCTTTAAATTTTTTAAGAGTGAAATCTCTGGTCAAAGGCTCTGGGCCAGTCTGTGAAAATTCTTTGTTTAGCTCTTCTTTGCTAAAGACTGTTATTTTTGCAAACTTCCTCATGTCAGAAAGAACAAGGTGCTTGTCGTTTGAGAGCGACATGACAAAGTGCACAAATCTATTGAACGGATCATCACGCAATGGTCCTCGCTCTATTGCTACCCATTTATTTTTTAGCAATTTGTATTTTCCATACAGAAGATGTCCAGTCATCTTCATATGAATAAGAATAATTTTTTCATTTGAAAGATGAATCAAAATATTTTTTGCGCGTCTTTCTGCTTTTAAGATTTTTGTTCCTAGGACGTCTTTTTTAAATCTTCTGAAGAATTTCTTGCTTTTTATTTGCTTGTGATTTTCATACAGATGAGAATAGTAGTCCGTCCAAACATCCGCGATTTTCAAACCCCGCACTTGGAGGTTTATTCCATCCACCGTTGTTTGTACTTCAGGGAGTTCAGGCAATTTAGTTTTTATGTAATTTCTCTAATTCTTCTCTTGTTTATCCGCTAAAACCTTGCTTAGTTCTTGGCGGACTATCTCCGCATCGTCCCATTCTTGCTTGGTGCCATTTGGCCCCATGATATACGGGTCAGTGCCTTTGCCTGTTATTAAAACAGCCACCTTGTTTTGAATATTAGGATCTACCAAACTATAGGCCCTTTTCATCGCAGAGGTGATTGCTCCTCTTCTATCTAAGATGATTTCACAAGGTTTGTTTTTCACAGCTTCCTTCATGGGCTTGAGGATTTCCATTGGGTTCTCGTCATACGGATCTTCATTGGTGAGTATTACTTCATCACAGTACTTGTCTGCTACAGTCCCCATTTCTTTTCTTTTCCATTTATCCCTGCCGCCACCTGTGTTTCCGAGCACGCATAGTTTTTTGTGACTTGGAAACGCTTTGTATAGTTCAGTCAGCGATTCTACCGTGTGAGCATAATCTACGATTGCATCAAAACGTTGAAGTTCTCTTTTGGGGTGTTCATCTGGAAGCCGCACGTATTCCACACGTCCGCGGATCATGTGGAGCTCTCCTATTGCTTTGTCTATCACACGTATGTCTACACCGATTGCATAAGTGAAAGTGGCAGCAGCGAGCAGATTGTAAATATTGAAGACCCCGCGGAGGGGCGATTTTATAGGGATTCCTTTGAAACTAAAAGAAGTCACCGTGTCATCGGCGTTCCATGGCTCCGCTAGCGAAAGGGAATACGGGTGGCTTGCCGTACCTGCCGTGTCCAAAAAGGTCTGTCCGTACTTATCATCAACATTGGCCACCATTATTTTCTTTTCCTTTGAAGACTTCCTCAGTTCTTTTGCAAGTTTAAGCTTAGCTTCCAAATATTTTTCAAAAGAACCGTGAGATTCAATATGCTCTGGAGCGATATTTGTGAATATGAGAGCGTTTGGAAACATCCATTTGTGCCGATATTGCTTCACGCCCTCAGAAGTCATTTCTACGATTACCCACTCGCATGCATTGTTTGCCGCTTCACGTAGGAATTTTTGCATCACAAATCTTCCGGGCATGGTCATCTTAAACATATTGCGCTTGGTTTTTCCCGCAATCTTGAATCGCAATGTTCCCGCTATCGCCGTCCTGTAGCCAGCTTCCTCCAATATGGCATTAATTATCTCTGTCGTGCTCGTTTTTCCCTTTGTTCCAGTAACCCCCACAATTTTTAGTTTTCTTGCTGGAAATCCGTAAATTAATGCTCCAAGAAATGAAAGCACGTAGTGGTAAATCGGTTGAGCTAACCGAAAAAGTGATGGGGGAATAATCTTTCTAATAGTGTTGAGCATTTATCTTTTTGTTGAAAGTATTTTTAGCGCTTGCTTCACTTTCTCGCTCGTGCCTACAACATCCTTTTTGACTGACTGAATCGCGTCTCGAGCTTCTTTTTGCGAGTAACCGAGCGAAGTAAGCGCCTCCAACACATCCTCTTCTTCTCGTAGTTCACCTCCGTCTTTCCTTTCAGAATCTCCGAGTTTGCCTGATAGTTCCATCACGATTTTCTCCGCATTCTTTTTGCCGATTCCTCCGACTTTAATGAGATGAGCAGTATTTCCGTGAAGAACGGCCTGTTTGAGGGTTTCTAGCGTTGCCACATTGAGTATGCCAAGTGCGGTTTTAGGTCCGATTCCAGAGATGGAAATAAGCAGTTCAAAGAATTCCAATTCTTCATATGTTTGGAATCCGTATAGATCCTGAGCATTCTCTCGCACTGCCAAATGTGTCCAAAGTTCCGCAGAGACACCTTTGAGGTTCTCTAGGGTAGTGCCTGTCACAGATATTTTATATCCTACTCCATTTACATCGAGAGTAAGATTGCCCTCATTTTTATGGAGTATTGTGCCGGAGAGGTGAGATATCATAGGCTAATCATAACTCAAGATAAAGGAATTAAGAATATGGAATTAAGAATTAAATATAACTCACAATTCCTGATTCTGACTCTCTAATTCGCGCAAAGCTTGCGTAACCGCGAGCTTTGGGTTAGCATAGCCGTCATGCCAATTACATCTTCAGCCAAAAAGGCTCTCCGAGTATCCCGCCGAAAGCGGGCAATTAATCTTGTTCGTAAGGACTCTCTAACAAGCGCCGTGAAGGCCTTCAGAAAGTTGATTGCCGATAAGAAAACAAAAGAGGCAGTGGCTTTTTTCCCAACACTTCAGAAAGCGCTTGATAAGTCCGCTAAGACTGGAATTATAAAAAAGAACGCCGCCTCTCGCAAAAAATCTCGCTTCATTGCGATGATAAAAAAGATTTCATAAGAAAAGGAGAGCCGAGGCTCTCCTTTTTTGTTTAAATCATTTTCGCGCTTACCCACGTACCACTTGCAGGAGTGGGTTCTCGCTAATACGCGTGACCCTAGCTATCTCCTCCTCCGTGATGCGGTTCATGTCAGCCGCCACTGCCACCATCAATGCTTCGTCTACCCATTCCGGCAGTCCAGAGAAGGACAGAATGAGAGCTCCGGCGCGAATGGCTCCACCGTACCTCTTCCTTTCTTTGTCTCGACTTTGCCAGCTACTCACGTGAGTAGGGTGGGAAGAAAGTCGCTTTGCCTTTTCATCAGCAAAGAAGAAACTTTCTGATGTCGGCAACACTTCTCCGATTGGCGACAAAGAAATGATCCTCGGGAACCCTCCATCTGAGTAATCGCCATAGATGCAGACATACCCAGCCACAGATTTTCCTGCCATGTTCTCAGGCAAAAAATCGTAAGCTCGCGCACATACTGGCCCGATGAGTTTCTTCACAGACCTTCTAACTGAGCTGTGGATCATGCCCGGGAGCTCAATCAAAGTTTTGGTATCGCTCACATCTCCTCCATGAGAGTGTGGGAATTAAGAACTGAAACTTTCATTACATTACATTATTAAAATAAATAGTCAACGACTGTGATCTGTGCTTGTTTGCACAAGTTGAATACGTGCGCTAATGTATCCGTAAAGGTTCTTATAGGAGGTTCAAATGTCTAGACCGGCTTTGTGGTTCACTTTCGGCAGTCTGCCTAAAAGTGGGCACATCGTTGTTTTAAGTGTAGATCACACTTCTAAACCATCAGATAAGGTCATTTCAGAAAGAAAGGTGGAAGCTTTTGGTGAAAAGGCTCATGATGCGGTCTGCGAGACCATTTGTCTTTACAAAGGAAGACAACGTCGTTTCAAAGCGGAATTCAAGAAGTTTCTCAGACACGTCGGAGTTCCAGAGTATAAACTTCAGGAGGTGTTATTGAAGTTTGCAAACGAAACTGAGCGAATATTAAATAGTCGATAAGGGGCCACAAGCCCCTTTTTCGTTGCTCGCTCGCACAAAATATACTTCGTAATCTTGTGCTCCCAGTAGGAATCGAACCTACATTTTAACTTCCGCAAAGTTATGTCCTATCCATTGAACGATGGGAGCTGTTTTAAAGCTAGAAGCTAAAAGCTAACAGCTTGAAGCTCATGTGTCAAAACCCCAATTTCTCTAAAATCTTTTCAAAGATTGATTCGCTATGAAACACTTCGGGCAGATATCTAGATAAATATTTTCTTATTTTATCAACGCTCGCTTCTTCTGTGTCCACCGAGATTATTATGTAAGGCATTATTAGTCTTTGTGATTTGAGCAAAATCTGGGTTTTAGTGTCTGTTTCCTCAATCCAAAAAGATTCAAGCGCGCGGTATGGGTAATAATACCTATCTATTCTTATGCCAGCCTCGTCTAGAACGATGTCTATAAGTCTTGGGGGTCTGGATGCGTAAAGTGAAAGGGCGAACCCGCCAAGTATGATGACGATAGCAAATAATACGTTATTAAGAATGATGGATGTTACAGCTATAGCTACAGTGATGATGCCTACAGCCCAAAACCAATCCGCGCTACGATCCTTTTGGTCGTATTCATATGTCTGCCAGTGAACCGATTCTATTTTCTTAGGAGGTGCCATGTGAGATACTTCACACAAAATACTATCACAAATTTGACTCTAATTTATGAACACATTCAAGATGTTTTGATTCATAACTATTAGCGCGAGAAGGAAGATAGCGGTGCAAATGCTTGCGGAAAAAAGACACCATGTGCACCAGTGGTGGAGCACAAACGCTTGAACTGCGGTCAGATACATTGAGAATAAGAAAGCGACGATACTTACTGAAAGAACGATATATGATATTTCTGTACTAATGAGAACGGGATAGAGAACGGAGAGAGAATATAGTATGGCAATAAGAGCATAGTAGATCATTCCCAAAAGCTCCACTGGGATGCCAAATATTCTTGAATAGTCGCTGTGCACCACACTCTCACAGCTTCCTTCAAGAGGGCATACCAATGGAGTCATTCTTTGTTTATGCGTTCTTATATATCTGGCAAGCAGGAATCCGGCGAATCCCAGGAGCGCAATCAAAATTTTTCCGGCGTTTTCCATTAAATTATTTTAACATGCATTCGTGTTATGACAGCTTTAGAGCGCATTCATCGCAAGCCAAACAAAGTAAATCCCAACCATATTCATAACAAAAGAAATACAAATCAGAGCTTTGGTCCTGGTTTTGGAAAAACCAAGCAAAGCTAAACCGAGTTCATCTGGAAAAGGAGAAGCGATAATGACCGCGCCTAAAATAGGGTTAAGCCAGCGTAGAAACTCGGCTTTTATGAGGTAATGGGGACGCATTCCAGCTTTCATTATCATTTCGTCCACGTCCTCACTGACACGATTTTTTACAAAAAGGAAAAGTACCAGGTCTCCTACCACCGCTCCAAGAGCGCCAACGATAGCGATTTCTGGCAAGGGGTTAGCCTTCAATAGTTCAACAAAGAGTATTGTAGAAGCTGTGAGCGTGAATACAGAGGTAAAAAATATCCCGGCCATGAAAGCGCCGACAAGTCCCCAGGAATGAGCGTTGGCGAGAAAAGAATCAAGCATTCCGCTTTTGACGAGGGAAAGGGTGATGATGACACAGATTAAAAGGATCAGAGTGTCTTTAAGCAAATGACTTTTCACACGCTTATTATACTAGAAAGAATTCCGTACTTTGGCGGAGGAGGTGAGATTCGAACTCACGGGACCCTTACGAGCCCTCCAGTTTTCAAGACTGGTGCAATCGACCACTCTGCCACTCCTCCGTATTACTGTGTAATTTCTGACTCTGCTTGTTTTCTTGAAATAAAGAAAAGATAGATTATTTCAAGTATCCCGACTGTATTAACAAGCAAGACAACCAAAAACCAGCCCTTTTGCGATAAGCGCGCTGATCTCCACAAAGCAAGTCCTTTCCATATGACACTCCAAATTATTATAAGCGCAAGGAGCCAAAGATGACTTGATAAGTATTCTGCGAATGCTTGGGTTTGTATTGTTATGTTTGTCATAATCCCACATCTTATATCAAAAAGTCATAGCTGACAAATTAAATTTTCTGTGATATACTGTTGGCATGAAATATCTCGGCATTGACTACGGTATTAAGCGTGTTGGCCTTGCTGTCTCTGATTCAGAGGGGAAGATGGCTTTTCCTCTAGACGTCCTCTCAAATGACAAGAGACTCATTGCTCGTATAAAGCAAGCATGCTCTTCGGAAAAGATTCAAAGCATTGTTATAGGAGAATCGCAGGATTTCAAGGGCAAAGATAATCCAATCATGAAAGATGCCAAAGATTTTTTGAAAGTACTTAAAAAATCAATAAACCTGCCTACACACTGGGAGCCAGAATTTCTCACCAGCGCTGAAGCAGAGCGTCTGCAAGGTAAACACGGAATGCTTGATGCTTCCGCTGCGGCACTCATACTTAAAAGCTATTTGGACAAAAAGGGCAACAAGTAACAAATGATTTCGATTGATGATTTTAAGAAAGTTGAAATAAAAGTTGGCAAGATCCTCTCCGCTTCACCAGTAGAAGGTTCTCTGAAACTATTGAAGCTTTCAGTCGATTTTGCCGAGGATACTCCAAGGCAAGTAATTTCTGGTATTGCAAAATATTTTCCTGATGCGAAAGTCCTTGCAGGAAAGAAATGCGCATTTGTTACAAATCTTGAACCAAGAGAAATTATGGGGCTTACCAGTCAAGCAATGATAGTAGCTGCAAGTGCGGAAGAGATCATCTCGCTTTTTGAGGTAAGTGATTCAATCCCAGAAGGTACTCTGGTTAAGTAAATGTCTTTGAATCAAAGTTTCTGTAAAATCTGCTATAATTTAGCAAATGCCTGTTCTGTTTAAAAAAAAGAAAGAAAAAGAGGGCTGGCGAACTTTTTTTGATTTTTTCCCAACTCCCAAGTTTCTAGAAATGCCGTCACCCGGGCTTGCGATATCTGAAACCGGCTTAAGACTTGTTGAATTTTCGCACACTAAAAAGGGTTACATTTTGGAAAGAGCCGATTCAGCGCCTTTTTCCGAGTCTCTTATCTCGGCCGGTGATATAAAAGACAAAGAAAAATTGATTTTAGAGTTGAAAAAGTTTCGTGAAAAACATAACTTGCGTTATGTAAGAGCCAGCTTGCCGGAGGAAAAAGCTTATCTATTCAATACTACTTTGAATCAGGAGCAGATGGAGAATGCAAGCACTTCTATTGAATTTAGTATTGAAGAAAATGTCCCGCTCTCGGTTTCGGAGGCGGTATTTGACTTTGTTGTCGTGAATCCAGACAGATCTCCCGATGAACCGGCTAAAGTTAACGTGTCGGTTGTGTCACAAGAAGTGGTGGCTGAGTATCTGGAGGTGCTTCGCACCGCGGAGTTTGAACCGCTACATTTTGAAATTGAATCTCAAGCCATTGTGAAGTCGGTTATTCCAAGAAATGACGCTGGTGTAAATGTGATATTGAATCTCTCTAGAGGCAGAGCTGGACTTTATATTGCCGATGGCAGAGCGATTGCTTTCACATCTACAATTCCGCTTGCACAATATGGTAGTGATCAGAAGACTCCTCTTTCCGCAGAGTGCCTAAACGAGATTTTGGTTGAAATGAAAAAAATTTTCCTTTATTGGCAAAACTTGGCGGAAAGAATGGAAAAAAGGATAAAGCCAATAGAGAAGATAATCTTAGTTGGCGAAGACGGTGGGAGAGCTGAGGTCGCAGATTTTCTGGGTAAGTCATTTGAGGTTTCAATAGAGAAAGGCAATGTTTGGCAAAACGTTTTCTCTCTTGATGATTATGTGCCAAGCATTTCCCGAGAAGAGTCACTCTCTTATGCGGTAGCGATAGGACTCGCTATGCCACGTCGTAGTAAAATATAGACATGTTCAATCTTCTTCCAGAGATAGAGAAAAAGAATATTATGAGAGAATATATCTTAAGGAGATATGTTGTACTTGCCTTGTTTCTTTTTGCCCTTGGCGCGATAGCCTCAATATCACTCTTTCCTTCATACCTGCTCTCATCGGTTAAGGTGGTAGAGGTGGAGGAGCAGATTTCATCAGTGAAATCGTCTGCTATATTCAAAGAAGCAGAGGCCCTGGCTTCAGCCCTTAATCTTACAAATCAAAAGATCTCCGCATTAAAGCCTCCAGAAAAATATGTCTATTTGGGAACCCTTGTCTCAAGCATTGTGGAGAAAAGAGGGGGTTCAATTAGGTTGAACGGCTTCAAATATAATCGCGGAGATGGCAAAAATCACGGAGTAATTACTGTTTCTGGTATTGCCCGTGATAGAGAATCCCTTTCCGCTTTTCTGACTGTCTTGAAGGAAGAGGAGAAGTTTCTGGAGGTCAATTTGCCTGTTTCTAACTTTGCGCAAGACAGGAACGCTCCCTTTACTATAGATATTCGGGGGGCTTTTTGATATGAAAAACATTTCAAACACAAGTAAGATTCTCATAGCATCCATTTTTCTCGTCATCCTCGTATATTGTATTTATGGGCTTCTTTTCTGGACGATCAAAGGGGAAAACGAAAAAGTCTCCATTTTGTCCAACGAGGCCAAAATTGATTTACAAAAAGACGAATCGTTAAGGGCGACGAAGGTATCGCTATCAAACAACAAAGATTCAATTGAAAATATAGACTCCCACTTCCTTGCCCCAGACGGAGTCGTCGGTTTCATTGAAGGACTGGAAAGTTTAGGCAGGGAAGCGGGCGTGTCTATTTCTGTAGCCTCGGTCACTGTGGAAGCAGATTCAAAAAATAAAAATGATTTTAAAGAAACTCTGCGTCTGCGCGTCATTACCACTGGATCATGGTCAAATACTTACTATTTCATCTCTTTGCTTGAAAATCTTCCTCTCAGCGCGGAGATAAAAAACGCCACTCTTTCTCTTACGGGGGCTTCTGACAAGCTTGCTTTCACAGGAGCGTCTGTGTCATCTAGGAAGCCCGCTGCCGAGGAAAAATGGAAAGGTGAGATTGAACTCACTGTTAGGAAGCTAAAATAACATGAAATTTTCTTCACTAAAAAGTATTAAGTTTCAAATGCCTCACAGAACTCATCGTGAGTTTAGAACAATCGGCGAGAAGGCCAATAATGACTGGCGCTCAATTCTTCTTGGGTTTGTGATTCTGGCTTTGGGTGCGGTGACAATGAGTTTCTACGTATTTATAAAGGTTAGCAAAGGAGAGATTTTTACAGTTGCATCAGAGACCAATAGTGTAAAAACAGACGTTGACGAGGAAGCGCTAGAAAGCGTGATGACTCATTTCCAAGAGAGGAAAATATACCTGGATACACTCAGAGCAAATCCACCAAAGAGAATAGATCCATCACTCTAGTTACCTGCTACTAGAAACTAGTTGCTGGTATTGTGGTCACAAGTTACTAAGTATAATTCTTCGTTGGACTCAAATTCTACTAAGTACTCGCGACCCCGCCTCACAGTCGTAACCGACATTGTTGTGGCCGGCACATGCTAAAAAAGTGAAGCAGTTCACTTTCTCTTTACGCTTGTGCCCCCGGCAGGAGTATCTCCCTCGGCTCAAATTTTTTCGTCAAAAAATTTGGCCTGGGCACCGGCTCATAAAATTTCTTGTTAGAAATTTTAAGCTCCGCCGTTCGATTCCTGCGCGCAAGCAAAGCAGTTTGCTTGCTCGTGTGCATAAATTAGCTTCGCATTTGTGCCCCCGGCAGGAATCGAACCTACATCAAAGCCTTAGAAGAGCTCTGTTCTATCCATTGAACTACGGGGGCGTCGAGACAATATTACACAAAACAGACAATAATTACAGCCCTTTTCTTTTGATTTCCTTGTATCTGAAGCAATCTTGTGTGTGGTCGTTCACCATCCCGACGGCCTGCATGTGAGCGTAAACAATTGTTGGACCGAGAAATTTAAAGCCTCGTAATTTTAAATCTTTTGCAAAAATTTCAGCTTCTGGGGTGATAGCAGGCAAATCTTTCAGGGTTTTTCTTTTCCCATCAATTTGTTGACTGCCGACAAAACTCCACATATATTTAGCAAAACTTCCGAATTCTTTCTGTACCTCAAGAAATTTCTGAGCATTGTTTACCGTTGCCTCAATTTTCAATCGGTTTCTTATAATCCTCGCATCTTTAAGCAGTCGCATAACATCTCTTTTTGTAAACTTTGCCACTTTTCTATAATCAAAATTCGCAAAAGCTTTTTTATAACCTTCTCGACGATAGAGGATGGTGCACCAAGATAGCCCTGCCTGCGCGCTCTCAAGTACGAGAAATTCAAATATTTTCCTGTCATTAAAAATAGGAACACCCCACTCTTTGTCGTGGTAAGAAATCATTAGTAGATCAGTGTTTGGCCACTTGCATCTTGTTTTCATGTGGGCGCGGAGAGACTCGAACTCTCAAGGGTTGCCCCATACGCTTCTGAAGCGTACGCGTATACCAGTTCCGCCACGTGCCCATCTATTCTGTGCGCGATACAGGACTCGAACCTATGACCTTCCCGGTGTAAACGGGTTGCTCTACCAACTGAGCTAATCGCGCATATTTTTCTTCGCATTTACCATGCGTGAACTACAAATTACATCAAAATCATATTTTATGCCAGAAGCCTGGAGTCTGCTATATTGGACTCATGTCAATCTCAAGCCAAGTAAAAATTCTATATGAGGATGAAAACATGGTTCTAATCAATAAACCCGCGGGGCTTATTGTGCATGGAGATGGCAAGAGGGAGGAGGAGAGCGTGGCGCAGTGGATGCTCGCTCATTATCCAGAATCCGAAAGCGTTGGGGAACAAAATATACCAGAGAATCAATCCACCCTTCCCATCCTAAGATCAGGAATTGTCCATCGTTTAGATAAAGAAACGTCCGGCGTGTTGGCCCTCGCCAAGAATCAAAAGGCGTTCCTTCACTTGAAAAAACAGTTTCAAGACCGTGAAACTGAAAAGATATATCACACATTTGTGTATGGAATAATGAAGAAGGACGAAGGTACGATTGACAGGCCAATTGCTAGAAGTAGAAGAGATTTCAGGCTTTGGTCAGCGCAAAGGGGAGGTAGAGGAGAGCTCCGTGAAGCGATCACAGACTATGAAGTGCTATTTCGTGGAGATGATTTTACTTTTGTACAAGTAAAACCTAAAACAGGTCGCACGCACCAGATTAGAGTGCATTTTAAGGCAATCAATCATCCTCTCGTCTGCGATAAGCTCTACGCTCCCAAGCAAAAATCAAAGCTTGGATTTGAAAGGCTGGCTCTGCATGCTCGTAAGCTGAAGCTCCTGAATCTGGACGGCAAACACATAGAGGTAGAAGCTCCTTACCCACCTGATTTTGAGAATGCAATCAAGAGAATTGGGTATTTGCCTCATTGAGCGAGGTGTGCTAAATTGGGCATTCTTAATATGAAAACGACTTATAAGATTTCACCTGTAAATATTGCAGAAAGGCAGAAAATTGATATTCATGCCGGCGATACTGTGAAGGTGGCTCAAAAAATTCAGGAAAAAGGCAAAACTAGACTTCAGATGTTTGAAGGGCTTGTATTGGCCGTGAAGCATGGCAAAGAAGCTGGCTCCACCTTCACTGTGCGTAAGACAGCAAGTGGCGTGGGTGTGGAAAGAATCTTTCCTCTTTACTCTCCAATGATAGATAAGATTACGATTACTAAACGCGCCAAAGTTCGCAGAGCAAAGCTGTATCACATTAGAGACAAAGCAAACAAAGAAATCCGACGCCAGATGAGGAACGTTCAATTTGTTGAAGCAGATGAGGATGTGGCAGAAATTCCAGCAGAGTCTGTAAAAGAGACTCCGACTGAAAAGCAAAAAGTAGAGGCGTAAAAATGAGTAATGAAAGGGACTAAAAGTCTTTTTTATTATTATCTAAATGGTAGACGCTATCACCTTGAGCAGAAATACATACAGAGTATAATAAATAGATGCACAAGCGAGGAGTAAGACCAAAAAATAAAATCAAAATAATATGGTCTGCGAACTTTGCCTATGGAATAGGACTGCTAGTCACTGATGGATGCCTATCGTCGGATGGAAGGCATATTACCTTCGTATCTAAGGATATGGAACAAATTGAAAATTTTAGAGGGGCGTTTGGTCTGAGAGACATAAAAACCGGCCAGACAACATCTGGACATAAAGGTAAAAGAGTTCATAGGCTTCAATTTGGCGACGTGGTATTTTATCGGTTTTTAGAAGGAATAGGTCTTACCTCAGCGAAATCAAAAACAATTGGCTCAGTGGACATCCCAAATAGTTACTTATTTGATTTTTTAAGAGGATGTTTTGATGGGGATGGCACATTCTACTCTTATTGGGACCCACGTTGGAAATCGAGTTTTATGTTTTATACCGAATTTATTTCAGCGAGCAAAAAGCATATCCTCTGGTTACAGGAAAAGCTATATGAAATATTAAGAATAAGAGGACATATTACAAATGATAAAAAGGGAGCGACATTACAACTAAAGTATGCAAAAAAAGACTCGCTGAAGTTGCTCAATAAATTGTACTCAAACAAAAAAGGTCTGTTCTTGAAGAGAAAGAAGTTGAAAGTTGTCAAAGCATTAGCTATAGTGGGGCTGTCTTTGAAAAAATAATGCGCGGGTGGTGAAACTGGTATACACGTAAGATTGAGGTTCTTATGCCGCAAGGCGTGGAGGTTCAAGTCCTCTCCCGCGCACAGATTTAGCGAAGCAACTGCTTGCTTCGCGCACAAAGTCTTGAAGACCCAGAGCATGTTTTGTCGTAGACAAAACGCGAAGGGTGTACCGAATCTGTAAGATTCAAGTCCTCTCCCGCGCACCAATCTAGTGAAAAAATCAATACACCGGAACTTCTTCTTTTTTGTGAGAAAGAAACGCTTCGTATCTCGCTAAAGCGTAAAGCAAAGATGATAGCCTGTTGAGGTAGGAGAGAGTTTCGGGAGAGAGTTGTTTATCAAGTCTTAGATTTGCTGAAATCACAGAACGCTCGGTCCTTCGCGACAGCGCTCTCGCGTAGTCAAAGAGCGCAGAGAGCTCTGTGGCTCCAGCGATTACGAAAGAATTTGGTTTTTCAATGTAACTTTCAATTTCTCCAATAATATATTCCATTTCTTCAATTCGTGATTTTGGGATTGATTTTTCTGCGCCAGCCAAACCAGCTTGAATAATGAATAGATTATGCTGAATTGTGCGTATGATTTTGCACACATTAAATAAGACAGGTTTTTCGCATTGATATTTTGCAAAACATACTCCAAGAAGGGAATTGAGCTCATCAAGACCTCCCAGCGCCTCAAAGACTGGGTGGTTTTTAGTTATCCTGTCCTTACTCTTATAAAGACTGGAAGTTCCATCATCTCCTTTGCGAGTGTAAAGCATTTTGTTTTTATGTTTTGCTTTCTGCGGGGGTTGAAACGTCAATTTCACAGAGGCCCCCTACGCAAGCGTACTCTTTTGATCCGGTGGTCTTGTCATCTTCCTCATACAGGACCAGTTTGGAGAAATCAATTTTTGGAAATCGTGACATTAGCTCCAAATATCTTTCTTCAGTGATCTTTTCATATGGAGCTAAGCGATATACATGATCACTTTTAGGCAAAAATGAGAGTCCGCCGACTATATCCCAATTTTGATATACCCAATTTCCGACAGAGAGCCATTCGTGGGGCTCAACCGAGATAGTGACCGAAGGATTGTGCTCACAATAATTTTCTTTTAGAACCTTCCAATACTCAAGCTGATCGTGAGCCGTTAGATCGTCTTTCACGATGGCATCTTTAGGAGCCTTAACTGGGAACTCTAGGACCCACGTAGTGGCGCTCTCTTTGGTTTGCCCAACTTCAGGCACGCATGGCACACCCTCATCTTCAAGTAATCTTTTAAGAGGATTGTGTCCTTCAATTCTTACTCGACGGATGTAGTAGGGAGAATGGCGTGGGTGCATTCCAGAGGCAGAGTCAAAAAGCTGGGAGCCGTTCCCGGATGGTTTCACGCATGTAATACAGGTGGAAGGGTTGATACCGAATCGTTTTGCGTATTTTCTGTTTGTGTCTATCGCGACTTCCTTGAGTCTTCTTTGAGTCTGCTTGTCTCGCACTATCTTATTGTCCCACTGGCCTGTCATTGATACTCCAAGAAGCGCTTCATCTTCACAGTTCCTTCTCCACTCTGGAGAAAGATATGGAAATTTTGTTAGAGATGCCTGATATGTACCTAGAATTGTTGCGATTCGAATTTTTTCCATTAGAGTTTCCTCAGTATCTTCCGGACGCACTACGACTTCGCTTAGGTTACAGAATTGCTTTGATTTAAGAATTATTTCACCGCATGGATTTGTACCACTGGTCCAGAATCCTTCCTCAAAAATTTTCCACCTACGGGCGGGAAGCTGTCTCTTGAGGCTGCCTCGGTTGAATATTCCGCGTTCCCCCGATCCACTTTTTGCGAGATTTATCCATTCATCAAGGAATTGCTCCATAGTAGGCTTCTCGTTATAGACTGCGGAATTATTGGCCATAGAGCGTTGTGGGTTTGAGAAATAGAACTGTCCATTTTTTGCTTCTCTCATTTCCATATCATCAAGATCAGATATGGAAATCAGGGCACTTCTGCGAACTCCACCGGCCACCACAATTTCTCCAATTTTGCAGACTATGTCATGTACATCAAGCGTGGTGAGGTGCCTACCTTGTCTCAAAAGCATTCTCTCTCGTGTGAAATCAAGTAGATTGCGCAATGGGTCTGGCCCAGAAGCTCTTCCTCCCATTGTCTTGAGGCGTGCTCCGCGCGGTCTAACGGCGCTGTAGTCAAATTCTATATCCGAACCTTCAGCCCAAGTGTTCATGCCTAAAGCGAGAGCATCACCCCACCCTTCTTTACTGTCACCAATCAAATACACTGGTTTCTTTTTACCTGTTTGCCTTTTTATTATCGGGAGGCACTCAACGGTTTGTCTTTCAACAGAAAATCCCACTCCAGTTCCGCACATTGATATATACATTATTTCTGCGAAATCTTGCCAGCTTGCTGGAGCAATAAAGGAGCAATTATACACGCAGACATTGCTTGCTCTTGCCGGAGCGCCCGCGCTCCAAAGCAAGCGCATCGATCCCATCGCTTTCATTTCAAGCATGTATTCGCGAATTTCTGAGTACTCCGCAAGAGTGAGCTTCTTGCCAAGATTTTCTTTCATAAATGAAATGTAGCGGTCAATGCTTTCCATCCAAGTTTCGCGTCTTCTTTTTTCTTCAAGCCATCTTGAGTAAGTGCTGTAAAAAACAAATTCGGAAAGTTGATTGCGGAAGTATTTTTTGCTTTCTATTTCTAGTGCAATAAGTTCGCTTGAGACTTTCTGACTCTCTTTGCGCATTTTCGCATGATTTTGTCGGTAGAGAATGTATGCTTTTGCTGTCGCAGGGTACTTTTGAAGCATTAATTCCGCTTCCACCAGATCTTGAACTCCTTCAACTGAAGGAGTGAAGAGTTTGTTTTCCTTTTTTTGCGCAGTTAGTTTGTCTGTAACAGCCTGTGCAACTTTTGTCGGAGCCCTCTCCTCGTATTCCCCAGCGGCTTTCATCGCCTTTTCTACCGCGATTGAAATTTTCTCCATATTAAATGGAACTATAGAGCCATCTCTCTTGATGATATTATTTATATTCAGTCTTTTTGTGGAAGGCATGGGGTGTGTGATATATTGATAAGAATCTATACATTATACGGATAGATAGTCATCTATGGGAAAGAAAATCATGGGGATAAGAGAGAAGAATACAAAAGAAAATACAAGTCCAGATAGAACCTACAAGAGACCATCTTGGGTGAAGGCATTAGTCGCTACCGAAGAGGAGCTTTGCCCAGATTGTTTTAAGGTGGTGGGCACGAAAAGCAGATATAGTCTTGTATGCGCTCTTGGTAAGAAAAAAGGAGGAATGACGGTAAGCGAGCTTACAGACCATCTTAAACTCCGTCAGCCTACTGTTACACATCATCTAAATATTTTGCGTTCGGTTGATGCCGTAGAAAGCGAGGATAGGGGACGGGAAAGGGTCTATAGGCTCAATCGAGGAGCCCATTGCTTTGAGGAGTGCAAGATTCCGTATTAATGCTTCTAGCTGTTAGCAGTGAGCTTTAAATACATAGTTTTTTGGCTGTATTATGGTATAACAGTGAGGTTATATGGTCCTTATGGTGTAATGGTTAGCACTGAAGTTTGTGGAACTTCCAGTTCGGGTTCAAATCCCGATAAGGACCCAAAAATAATGAAGGAAATGCGAAGCATTTTGTGAATATATTTTTGGAGTACTTATTGGGGTTTGAAAGACGGAGCGCCGACTTTAGCGGCGCGAGTCCGGGGAGGAAGTTCTTATGAGCGAAGCGAATTAGAAACTTGACCCCAAATCCCGATAAGGACCCATGGAATATGGCTCTGTTGAGACATCTCAAAGAGATATTTAGGCTTGACTTTCATATTAGAATACGCTATACTTGTTACAGTGTTCTTTGAGACTACTAGGAGCCTTGCGCTCTTACAAATATTGGTTAATTGGGTATTTACAACCTTTCACGGAGGTGAGAAGTGGCGCGTCGCAATCGACAGGTCGTCTTCTTCTTCCGAGAAGGCGATCCAACGGCTCTCCAGACTTTTGGAGGGAAGGGTGCGAATTTGGTGAAGATGAGAAAAGCTCAGTTCCCAGTTCCGCCCGGCTTCATCGTTTCAACTTCGGTAAGTCGTGCTTTCCAACAAGAGGGCACACTGCCGGAGCGGCTCGAGTGGCAATTGAATCGGGCTGTAACAGACCTTGAAAAGGAAACGAGACTCAAGTTTGGCGGCAAACAGCCGCTTCTAGTCTCGGTTCGGTCTGGGGCTCCGGTATCAATGCCGGGCATGATGGACACTGTTCTCAACGTCGGGATGAATCTCGAAGTGTTGGAACATTTCATCGCTTATACCGGTGATGCTGAGTTTGGACATGACACATACCGCCGATTCCTGATGGGTTTCGGCACAACCGTGCTCGGATTTGGACGCAGTGCTCTCGAGAATCAAATGGAGAAGGCATCTACTTCGCAAGAAGCTTGGATAGCACTCCGTGAAATTCTCAAAGATGCATTGACGGATGATCCACGCGAGCAACTTCGGCAAGCGATTGTCGCAGTATGCAAATCGTGGGACTCGCCGAGAGCGCGTGACTATAGGTCGCTTTACGACATCTCCAGTCAAATGGGGACAGCTGTAGTAGTGCAGGCCATGGTCTTCGGCAACCGCGGAGATAATTCAGGCAGTGGCGTCGTGTTTTCTCGCGATGTTGCTACTGGTGCTCGAAAGATCTATGGAGAATTTGCGTTCAACGAGCAAGGCGAAAGTCTTGTCGCTGGTTCACAGACTCCAGAAGATATTTCGGCGCTTGGCGAAAAAGATGAGGAGCTATTCGCGACTCTATCTCATTTCGTCAAAAGTATTGAGCAGCTCGAACGTGATGCGGTGGATGTGGAGTTTACCGTTGAAAACGGCAAACTTTATATCCTCCAGCACAGAGTTGCAAAGCGGACCGTGCAAGCTGCGGTGAGGATAGCGGTTGACATGGTCAGAGAAGGGCTTATCACTGAGAAGGATGCGGTTTCCCGTTTTTCGAAAGATGAACTGGAGAAAATCGCGAATCCACTGAAGAAGTTCTCTCCACTACACGACCTTCAACAGACCAAGGATCGGATTAACGGCCTTGCCGCTTCTCCTGGCGCTGCTTGTGGAAGAGTTTGTTTCACTTCCGAATCAGCGCAAATACTTTCTCGCCAAGGTGAGAGAGTCATCCTTGTCCTGCCTGAAACAAGTCCCGATGATTTCGCCGGAATGCTTGCTTCAAGCGCAATTGTTACAAGTCGTGGCGGTACAACCTGCCACGCGGCAGTTGTGGCGAGAGCTCTGGGTATACCGGCAGTTGTGGGGACTGGAGTGGTGATAGGTGATGGCTCGCTTCAAGTTGGGAACAAGATCGTGCGAGAAGGAGATACGCTCTCGGTAGATGGCTCTATGGGCATGGTTGTCGCAGACAAGCTTGACCTGATCGAGTCCGAATCTTCGGACGAAGCGGGAATCTTGCTTGGATGGAAGAGGAAACACGAGAAGTTGGTTGACCTTGATTTATTCAACTCCAACTTCTCGGTAAACACTATCCTCAACGATATGTATGTCCTTGAGACCATTCGTCAGGAGCAATTGAACGATGAGCTGAGGAAGGAGGTTGAAGCGTGCTATGACATGGCGCTCAATCACTACGCTCAGATCTTCGCTACGTATCTACTCGCCGCCGTTGCCGGTGAACTCCGACATGGTTGGCATCATCTCAGTGCGGTTGACCGCGAAAGTCTCGGAAAGTGGGGTGTCTTTCATACATCCGACAGAACCCAGGCTCAGGTTACAACCGTAAAGAGATTGCTTGAGTTTGGCGGGAACGATATCCTCGCTGAATTCTGTGAGATCGCTGAACGCACTTTCGAGAAGTTTCATGCGACAGGGTTCGGAGGAAGACCGTGGGCGGTTATAGCACAGACCGTGAGGATGTATCTCGCTGGAGACATCAATCAGACGTTATTTGTTGATAGGGTCTTTGACCTTCGTCACAATAACGGACTGGCTTTTGACAAGCATCCCATGGTAAGCAGTTTGACGGATCGTACGAAACTTGATCGTCAGCTTGATATCAAGCGTATGGTCCTTGAACCTGCGCAACGCATCAAAGCGCTGCTCGGAATGGGTCGAGTTTCTCAGGAAGTTCTTGTACTGCTCAATCGTACGTACCCAAACCCAAACGGAGGAAGGAACTCATGAAGAAGTTCTGGAGGTCCCTCATGAACAGTCTCTTCGCCTGGCCGGATCAGTACTACATGGCTGGCACAGAGGGAACAGGAATGTACTTCGTTCACCTTGTTTCACGCAGAGGACGCGTCGGGGTGAGGAAGCTCGCGATTGGATGGAGGATCCGGGTAGAGCCGAGGAATCTCTTCGGCCGCCAGATCTTTGCGAGGCCGCTTTACAAGCACCTCAGCAGGGAAGCTGGTTGGACTCAGCCGGGCGAGAGAGGTCAGGTGAGGTTCTCTCGTCTGGTCTGGAATCAGACAGAACTTGAGTCCGGCATTGCCTATGCGGAGAAGGCGCTTATGGAAGGTTTTCTTCCATTGGCGCAGCGCCGGCCAAGGCCTGTCTTGGCAACCATCAGCACCAGCATGCAGTTGCTCGGAGATGGATCTCTAAACTAACCAATGTTCCAGGCGGCAGTTGAGGACTGCCGCCTGGCCGAAGCCCCACAAGTCTGTTTCTTGACAGCAGGTGATGGCTGTGCTAGAAAGTAGGATGGAGAGCGAATCTCTCCTAGTAGTAAAAATTATATTAATTTTCTTTGCGAAAATGGGCCGTGGCTCCCAGCTCTTTGGTCTCCGACTGAACAGCAATGCCATTCCTGCGAGAGCGAGATTGAGTGTGCTGGTAAGCATACTACAATCCCTAGACGATGGTCAGATCGGTTATCTGCTGTCGTGACGGAATCGCGAGGATTGAGAACTCAACCCCCCAGTTAAAAACTGGGGGTTTTTATTTGTAAAAAAGTTTTCATTCTACGATTATGATTTAAAATTTATATGTGTCTATATTACGGAGTTGTATTTTCTTGAGGAGTAGGGAAAGTAGTAGGGATTTCTGGGAGAACTACATTAATAGTTGGTTTAGTATTGGTTATGGAATCCATTTGCTTGCGGATGTAGGGTAGTGTAAGCAATACTACTGCCACTAACACAAGAATCACTAAAATTGCGCCAATCACAACTCCCGCGCCACCACTCATTGCACTACTTTGTCTTTCTTTGATTTCACTTGGATTGTTTATAACTGTTGTCATTTGATTATTATTAGCTTATATTCTTACTCGTAAAGCCGTGTTGTTCTCATAATGATTACAAAATCGGCGTAAAACAAAAACAGCCGCATGGCTGTTTTTGTTTTAACTGTATTACCGGATTATTACGGCAAGGTTAAGAGTGAATTTTGGCTTGATGTCGCGGTATTTCCGCTTGCATCAGCTGATACTACTATGTAGTAGTAAGTAGATGATGCGGCAAGTCCGGTAAGACCAAGTGTATGATTTTTGACAAAGGAACTGTTACTTACAGTAGAAGTTGTCGATGCAAATGCAATAGGGCTAGTTGTGCCATACCAGACTTTACCATTTGCATTCTCATTTGTGGTCCACTTGATATTTGCAGTTGTTGAGGCAACATCATTTGAGCGGATATCAGTTAATACAGGCGCGGTAGTGTCGACTACAGGAGGGGTTGTAGTCCCATTATTATCATCGTCGTCATCATCCCACTTTTTCTCTATGCCCTTAGGAAGTTCCTGACAGAGAGGAATAATTGGTTTCTCGCCATTCTGTTTCTTGAGCCATCCCGGCGCAATTAGGTGTCCCGGAGGGACCATAGCGCACAGATGTCTGCCTCTCCAGCCATCCCCATCTTCATCTTCTTCACTATCATCTTCGCGCGAAAGGCGGTTCTTACTAAGTTCTTTGTTGAGTTTCTCAAGTGTTTTTGGCCCAACAAAACCCAATCCCTCAATGCCGTTTCTCTCCTGGAACTTTCTCACTGCCTTTGCTGTCAGAGCTCCATAGTATCCAGAGATAATGCCCTCAGGGTAAATACTTGGGTCAGCCGCGAGGATTGCCTGCAGTGCAGAAACATCGTCCCCGCTCATTCCTTGGCGGAGGTTTCTAATTAGTTGCAAACTTTCTGTAACTTTCTGCTGCAAAGTCATCAGTTCGGCGAGCTGTGCCTGCAGAGTCTTAATTTGTTCAAGAAGCGCTTGAACAGAAGAGGTAGTTGTTGTCTGCGCAGATACGCTCGGCACAGAGCTTGCAAAGACAAACAAAACGGCTAAAAATCCAACAGCTATTTTATGTTTCATAAGTTTAATATTAGTAATATTATCGGCTTACGCCGCAAGTGGAGACGGTGAATGACCAAATCTCTTACCTGTGTATTATAACCCAAATAAAGATTCTTATAGATCAATCCGGCAAAAAGGTTATAATTTAGAGCCATGGAGGGATTTCCTGAAAAGTCTAAAAAAATAACTGATGATGAGCTCGCAAATCATTTGCATTATCAAGAAAGAAGAGAAGAGAAGAGATGAATGATCTGCGGGCTCTGGCTGATGTGCTTGGTTTGAAAATTATGAGAGAGGAGTATTTAGGAGGCACTCCCACAGTTGTTGTGAAAAACGAGAAGGACGAAGATGTTCATATCGGTTTTCCAGATCGCAGAAATATGAGCCCTAACGCACCTGTCCAGCTTCGTATGGCACAAGCAACCAGAAGAATTGCCTCAGTTGATATGAGTTTTATCGGAAGTGGTGGCTGGGATTACAGAATAAATCTGTAGTTAGCATTGTAGTCTTTTGATGCAATCAAAGTTTGGAAAAATAAAAGCATGGTTTGAAAAATATGAAGCGTATATTTCTACAGGGTCACTCCTGTTAGGTTTTGCTATTGATAATCTGACACTCAAACGCATTGATCTTCCTTTTGAAAACATTGTCTTATTTACCTATTTGGCGATTTCTGCAATCGGAATAACTCTTATCAATCTCTATGACACGGGCAAACTCCACGAAAAACTCATTGAAAAGACCAGATTTTTACTGCCTCATATTGTACAGTTTGCCTTTGGAGGACTCTTCAGCGGATTCTTTGTCTTCTACTCTCGTAGCGCCTCTTTTTTTACGAGCTGGCCATTCCTAGTCCTCCTCTTGGTGATTATGGTGGGTGGTGAGCGGTTCAAGCATTACTATTTGCGTATTGGATTCCAGGTTGGAGTTTTATACATTGCGCTCTTCTCCTTCTCCATATTCTATATACCTGTACTGACAGGGAAGATGGGAGTTTGGACCTTTTTACTTAGCGGGCTCTCAAGTCTAGTCATTATCGCCCTATTCCTTCGTTTCCTTCTTCAGATTGTGCCTGATGTGATAAAGAAAAATAAGAGAATAATTGGTTGCGCGGTTGGAGGAGCATTTTTTCTAATAAACATATTTTATTTTGCAAACATTTTACCACCCATACCTCTCGCTCTTAAAGACGGAGGAATCTATCACTCTCTAGTAAAAAGAGATGGAGAGTACTGGGTAAAAGAAGAGAGGGGAAATTGGAATAAGTTTTTCAGTCGCTATGATGTAATTCATCTTAGTCCGGGAGCAAGTCTCTATGCTTACAGCTCAGTCTTTGCTCCAACGAACCTCAATACAAATATTGTCCATAATTGGCAGTATTTTGATAAACAAAATGACAAGTGGGTAAGCGCGAGTCGCATTATCTTTCCAATTGTCGGGGGACGAGATGGTGGATACAGAGGCTATTCATGGAAAAGTAGTTTGTTTCCGGCATTATGGAGGGTGGATGTAGAGACTCTAAGTGGACAGATTATTGGCAGAATTAAATTTAGGATAGAGATCTCTGGAGCGACTCTTCAAGAGAGTCAATTCAGGTGGGTGGAAGGAAAGTAGTATTGAAATATAATAAAGCTGGAGTAGACTGGATTCAGAAGTGTCTTCAACTGTGGAGGCAAAGTGAGACCTGGAGAGTTTTTTGTCTTCGTCTGGGCCTTCTTGTGGCCGATTGATAGGGATGATAGGTTCACAGCGCCAGGGTGTCTCTCAGAGAAGAAGTTAAAAGTCGTTGAAAAGCAAATGCTCAATGCGCCGTTTGAGTATTTAGCACATCTGCGAGATTGCGATGAGTGCTACGATATACTCTTTCGTAAGCTTACACCCTCAAAGAGGGTAATCCTTCGGAGACTTCAGATACGCTTGAAAAGTAGGATTGGGTAGAAATAAGCGCCGAACGAGTTTCGTTCGGCGCTTTGTCCTATATATCATAATTGATATAATGCTCGCATATAAATAATAGTTAAACATGAACAAGAAGCAGATCATCATAGGAGTTGTTATATTATTGGTAGCAGTTGCCGGAATTGTATGGTACTTGAGGATTTCAAGTACGATGAGCGATGTGAGGGTAGAAAGTACCGTTCCCACCAACTCATTGGCGGGTTCAGGTGAACCAATTGATGTTAAAAACGCAAACTACTTAATCGAGTCTCGCGAAATTCTTCTTGAAGATGGTGTAGCCTCAGCTCCCGCCGCTCCAGGATCTGCGTCAATCATTCGCACATCTGTGCTTGAGGGGCCAGCATTTGCTGATATTGACGGAGATAATGAGAAAGATGCAGTTGTTATTTTGCGAGACGAGCCGGGCGGCACAGGAATCTTCTATTTTGTTTCTACGCTACTTACAAACAATGGCGCGCAAAGAAGCTCAAACTCGCTTCTACTCGGGGATAGAATCCGAATTAAAGAGATAGCTATTGAATCAGGATTAATATCAATAAAGATACTGGATCGAGCCTCCGGCGATGCCATGGCGGTAGCTCCAAGCGTGGAGAAAACTCTCACATTCAGATTGAATTCCAAAGTGCTGGAAATTGTAACTCAATAATATAATTAGGATTAAATATGAATATGAAAAATAAGCTGATTATCATAGCCATCTTGGTAATTGCGATTATTGGCCTCGCAACTTTAATGTTTGGCGAGTATGTTCAGGCTCCGCTCACAGAAGATCAAGCAATAATTGATAGCGCGCAAAAGCCGGCTGAAGAGGGATTGAAATCAGAGGTGGATAAAGGCAAACAAGGGGGAGTAATTAGTATTGCAAGCCCGTCTGTAGCGCTTACTAAAGAAGATTTGTGGAAAACATGGACACAGTACCTCACTTTTGCTAAGGATAAGAATATAGAGGGGGTAAAATCCCTTTCCTACCAAGTTTCTGAATCATGCGCTAAGCCGGAATTGAAGAAAGAATGCGAAGAAAAGATGCTTGCTGTCTATACCGCGGGAATTGCTATGAATGAAAAAGGTTTCACCAAAGCTTTTATCGATTCTAAACAGGCAATCCTTAAGACGGAGGTAAGAGTTGAGGAGAAAGATGAATCTTTTGTTGCAACGGAAGGACAAATTGTGTTTGCAGTCAATTCTTCAGGGAAGATGTCATTATTACATTTAGATCCAGCTCAAATATGGACTGTACGTAAAAATAATGCTTCTACTACTGCGGAACTAAAAGCCAGACTCAGTTTATTTACAAAAGACTCAGACCTTGATGGATTATCTGATGATCTAGAAAGGTGTATTTTCCCTGACGATTGGATAGTCTTTGTGTGCAACGAGACTAACCCTATTAAGCGCGACAGCGACAATGATGGTTGGTGGGATGGCGTAGAGTACTTTTTTCAGAATTAGGGACAACAAATTACGGATAAAGAATTTTAAAAAGTGAATCCTTTGGAACTTATTACTGAACTCATGCCAACAGAGCCATTTTTTGTGCTGGGGATAACTCTTGCAGAAGTGTATAAAGGGCGTAATATAGGAATTTGTGGTGCTATCGCAACGGGGTGATAGTCCACAGGCACATTTTACAGAGGATGGAAGATGACCCAACCTGCGGGCAGTTTCGTGGCCGGTACGACCGGGAGTCCGGCCAAGGGAAGAACCTCAACGAATGGAGGAAATGATCCCAATCGGTTGGAAAAGAAGTTGCTGAGAAGGATGAGTGGCAACAGCATTCAGCAGGACATGGTTCTTCTGTCGCAGATCGCTGGAGATCTGTGTTACAGGAAGCCGAGTACGATGGCCGAGTCTCAGTGGGAAGCACATCTCGCTGCAGGTCGCTACCATCTCGGGAAGAAGTACGGCAACCTCGCCTCTCTGCTGGCTCTCCACAGGCAAAAGGACCGCGGTCCTTTTCTGGCGAGAACTTTCATGGAAGAGCATCTTTCCACCGGCGGAAACGGAGGTGTAGCCACCTCTTGACACCCTACCCCCGAAAACAACTGTCCCGACGCGAGAATACGCGCCGGGACTTTCTTTTATGTGATAATCTATTTTAATGTCTGAAATCAAACTTTTGATAACTAAACCTAGTGAAGATTATGAGCTTCTAGATAGCGGGGAAGGGTTAAAATTGGAAAGATTCGGTTTAAACGTAATTTCCAGGCCTGACCCTCAAGCGCTTTGGGATAAAGGCAGTAAAAATCTCTGGCAGAAAATTGATGCTTCCTTTAACACCAAGTGGCACACAGAGAAAAGTCTCAAAGGAGATTGGAGAATAAACCTGTGCGACAACACATTTATTCTCAAACTTTCCGCCTTCAAACATGTAGGAGTATTTCCAGAACAAGAGAGTAATTGGAAATGGATGGATGAGAAGATTAGGACTGAAAGCTCTATAGTAAAAAAGGAAATAAATGTTTTGAATTTATTTGGGTACACAGGAGGAGCAACCATGGCTTGTCTTAAAGCAGGAGCAAGAGTTACACATGTGGACGGGTCTAAGAGCGCTATAACGTGGGCAAAAGCCAACGCCGAGGCATCGAAGCTTGCGGGTAAGCCAGTACGTTGGATATTGGATGATGCAACAACCTTTGTGAAGAGAGAAATAAGAAGGAATGTAAAATATGACGCAATAATTCTTGACCCTCCATCTTTTGGACGAGGTCCAAAGGGAGAACCATGGAAGATTGAGAAGGATTTGCCAGGACTTATTCATTTGCTCAGGGAGATTGTTTCAGATAGTCCTCTTTTTGTACTTATGAATGGCTATGCATCTGGATATTCGCCAATCACTTACGAAAATAGCCTTGACTGGTTTAAAAAAACATTTGGAGGGGTAATGACTTCTGGAGAATTGGGAATAGAGGAGTCGGGTGGAGAGAGGATTCTGCCGGCAGGTATCTTTGCTCGCTGGCAAAGACATGTCTAGACGTTGTAAGATAAGTTTCCTCCAATCGTCAAACAATGAAGAGAAAAGAACAAATCTCAGATGAAATGTTTATCAAAGCCTATGATGAACTGTCAGACTCTCTTTTTAGGCATGCTTTTTTCAGAGTGTCTGATAGAGAGGTTGCTTTAGATATAGTCCAGAATGCTTTTATGAAGACTTGGCAACATATATCAAAGGGGGAAGAGGTTAGAAGCCTCAAGCCGTTTCTCTATAGAGTCGTGGGTAATCTTGTAATTGATTATTATAGGAAATCTAAAAGTGAATCTTTGGATTCTCTTCTGGATGAAGGTTTTGACCCTACTGGATCTGATGATAGCAAAGACGCGATGGAGCTTGATGCGGAAGTGTCACTTGTCCTCAAAGCTTTGGAGGTCCTTCCGGAGTCAGATCGCAACATTATCACCCTGCGTTACGTTGATGGTTTATCCATAACTGACATCTCTAAGTTTCTAGGAAAAACAGAAAACGCAGTCTCTGTGAATTTGCATAGAGCGGTGGATAGAGCGAAGAAAATTTTTGAAATATGACAAATTTTGAAGAAAAACTAAAGAAAGTGAGCCGAAGCGTTGAGATGACTGCGAAGGAACGCGGTTCTATTAAAGCGCGTTTGGTCAAGGAAATATCGGCGGATACAATGCCAGCCGCAGTTTCTCTGTATTCTCCAAATGCTTGGCTATTTATTCGCAAACATACATTGTCCGTGGCTTTTGTCGCGATTATTTTCTTTGGAGGTTCACTTTCCACAATCGCGGAGGGTACGCTTCCTGGGGACATTCTCTATCCACTAAAAGTTGGTGTTAACGAGGAGGTGCGTGGGTGGTTTGCGACCAGTAACACCGCAAAGAGCGAGTGGCAAATATCTCTTGCGGAGAGAAGGCTTGATGAAGTTGAGAAACTTCAGGAGGCTGGGTCTTTGAGCGATGATTCAAGACAAGAGATTGAGGAGAAAATTGAGGAACACGCTCGAAAAGCAGAAGAAAGTGTGAGTGCTGATGAAGCAGAGACGAATGCTTCGGTCAGTATTTCCGAGGCCGGTCTTATGAAAACAAGCGCTCCAACAGCGGAAGAGAGTGAACTTACGACTACACAGGCCTTAGAAAGCTCGTTTGTAGCCCAAGAAGAACCAGTTTCTCAAGAGATAGAGGAGGTCAGTGTGGATTCTCGAGAAAGCCTAAAGAATTTAAGAATCAAAATTGGAGAGCTTAAACTCCGTTTAAGAGATTTACAAGATGACAAAGTGTTTGAGATTCGTTCCAAGGCAAGACTTATGCTTGTTCGAGCGAGAGAGAATTTGTTTAAGGCAGACGCGCTGCTTCTAAAGGGAGAAGAGGAAAATGCAAGGGAGCTACTCAAAAAGGCGGAAGAAAATATTTCAAAAGCCGAGAACATTGTTAAGGATTTTGAAGACAGAGTTCAAGAAGTGGAAATTAGGAGTGAAGTAAAAGGAGTTCAGATTGAAGAGAAGGGTGAGGATGAAAAAGATCAGGATGTTGTAAGATAGTATACAGTTACGAGTCTTTATAGTAGAGAAATAAGTAATTAATAATCGTTAAGTAGATAAAAACATGGATGAAGTAAACAAGGGTAGTGCTTGGAAATATGTGCCAGCATTTACGATAGTGTTGTCACTTTTTCTTTTAGTACAAATTGTTAGCTCTATAAAAGAGTATAGATATATTGGCGGAGATGCTCTTCCGCAAAATGTCATCACTGTAAACGGTGAAGGAAAAACTTTTGCAGTGCCCGACATTGCCACTTTTTCGTTTAGCGTGATTGAAGAGGGAAAGACGGTAAAAGAAGCGCAAGATAAAGCGACCGTGAAGATGGATCTTGCGCTTGCGGCCATGAAGGCTCTTGGCATTGAGAATAAGGATATAAAAACTAGCGGGTATAATGCCTATCCAAAGTATGAAAATGAACAAATCGTCTGCATCACTTATCCTTGTCCAGTGGGCAGACAGAAGATAATAGGATATGAGGTAAATCAGAATATTACTGTGAAGGTGAGAAAGATAGATGACGCTGGCAAGACGATTGATGCCGTTACAACGGCTGGAGCATCAAATGTGAGTGGGATCTCCTTCACAATTGATGATGAGGACGCTCTTACAAGAGATGCGCGAAAAAAGGCGATAGAAGATGCCCGAGAAAAAGCAAAGGAACTCGCAAAAGATCTTGATGTAAGGCTCGTGCGAATCGTGAATTTCTCTGAAAATGGCAGGGGGTATCCAATGTATTTTAAAACTGAGGCTTCGCTGGGTATGGGAGGAGCAGATTCAGCTGTTCCGGCTCCGACACTTCCAGTGGGAGAGAATGAGATAGTTTCTAACGTGACGATTACTTACGAAATAAGGTAAACGCAGACACACGCAAAGTAAATACGGGAAAACGCAGAAGTAGCAAAAAACGCCTAAAAATGGGCGTTTTTTGATGGGAAGATTGACTTTATTCTTTTGCAGTATAGTATGTATGTACACCCGCGAGGTGTTTTTTTATAGATGCGGAAGCCTGCGGACTAAACGCAGAATATGCAGAAACACATCAAATTTATACAACTTATTAAACTTAACAATTAAACATGAGCCTCATAGACTACATAAAGGAAACAAGAGGGGAATTGAAGCATGTCAGCTGGCCGACTAGAAAACAAGCCACGGTCTTTACTGTGATTGTCATTGTGATTTCTGTAGCAGTCTCTATATATTTGGGAATCTTTGATTTCATCTTTTCCGAACTATTGAAGATTTTTATTAGTTAGTCTCCTTAGCTGTGATTAGTTCATTTGATAATTAATATGTCTAAACAAATAATTCAAGAAGGGAGAAACTGGTATGCCATTCATACCTATTCAGGTTATGAAAATGCGGTTATGAAAAATCTCAAACAGCGCATTGAATCGCTTGGCATGGAAGGCAAAATTTTTGATGTAATCGTTCCTACGGAAAAGAAGATTAAGATAAAGGCTGGTAAACGCGTGGAAGAGGAAGAAAAGATCTATCCCGGCTATGTGCTTGTAGATATGATAGTAACAGACGACTCTTGGTACGTAGTGCGAAACACGCCTCGTGTTACAGGCTTTGTCGGCTCCGGAGTTTATCCTGTGCCTATTGATAAGAAGGAGATTGATTCCATTTTCAGCCGCATGAATGCAGACAAGGCTGAACACGCCTTTGATCTTAATGTGGATGAGAGCGTCCTTATTGTCGATGGTCCTTTCAAGGACTTAGAAGGGAAAGTGAAGGAGGTGGACAGGGAACGTGGCAAGGTGAAGGTCCTAGTTTCTATGTTCGGCCGCGAAACTCCTGTTGAGCTGGATTTCTTGCAGGTTAAAAAGATTTAAGGTAATGTACTAGTCCAAATGGCCAAGAAAATAACAAAAAAACTAAAAGTAGTGCTTCCTGCCGGAAAAGCGACTCCCGCGCCTCCAGTTGGTCCTGTACTCGGACAGGCTGGTCTTAATATCGGCCAATTTATTACTGAATTCAATAATGCCACTCGTGAAATGATAGGGCAGACGATTCCGGCTGAAATCACTGTCTATGAAGACAGAAGCTATACTTTCATACTTAAGACCCCTCCAGCATCAAGCCTCATTCTTCAGGCAATTGGAGCGGAAAAAGGCTCTGGGAAACCAAACACTGCGAAGATTGGCAAACTTACAAAAGCTCAGCTCAAAGAGATTGCTGAAAAGAAAATGCCTGATTTAAATGCCAATGATATAGAAGCAGGGATGAAAATTGTTGCGGGGACGGCAAGACAGATGGGGGTAGAGACAGAAATCTAACTTCTAGCTTTAAAAACAACCCCCGCCACAATTGTGGCGGGGGGTGTTTTGTAAAGAGCAGTGTGATTGGATAGATGGAGACTTGCACCAGGAGGATTATATGTCGGAGAAAAGAGTTCCAGATGAACCTGTGATCTTAGACTTCGACCCAGAAACGTCAAGGTCACACGGCAAGATTAAGCAAGTATTTCAGGATGAAGTCGCTCGCGCACTATGGTTGATGATTGGAAAGAGTCACCTCGTCGGACCTGGGTTTGAGGCTTGGTGTCTACACACAGCTTCTCGGATCAGGGGAGTAAACTTGAGAGACCCTGAATCCTTGTTTCTACTGATCCACGGTACCAATCATGTCATGGGACACCCTTTTTTCCTCGGAAACTGGGAAGACAATAAGGCTCTGATGACACGAATTTGGAAAGCGATACGAAGCGTCAATCCATTGCAAGTTCATTTTGAGGTACGAATCTGCGGATCAAACACACGACTTTCGAGATAAAGACTAATCCGCTAAGACTGCTACAGTCTTAGCGGATTTAGTATTACCTCTCTAGTTCAATAAATGAATAAGACAAATCTCCTGTTCCTATTCTTTCCTCTTTGATTTTTTTTGTAAACACTGAGTAGTCTGGGAAATACGTATCTGCTTCCGCTTCAGCGTCAATTAAAGTGAGATAGAGTTTGTCTGCGAGAGGTAGCGCTTGAGTATAAACATACGCACCTCCTATGAAAAATATTTCCTCGCTACCAGGCGAGTCCCCTGCAATCCCAAGAGCTTCCTCGAGGTTCTTGGCGACTGACACATTAGGCGCCTCCAAAGATGTGTCTGAGAGGACTATGTTAGTGCGATTGGGTAGTGCTTTGCCAATGGAGAGATAAGTATTTCTGCCCATAATGACAGGATGCCCTGTTGTTATCGCTCGAAAATGCTTTAAATCCTCAGGGATGTCCCAGATGAGCTTATTCTTAAAGCCGATTTCTCTATTTCTGCCGACTGCGGCAATTACACTGATTTTATGGGGCTTTTCAATATTTGTGGGCATAATTTTGTCGTTCCACCCCGTTAGATAACTCGTAAATAACTTTAAACTATTGACTGATAGACCAAAAATCCATCTGGGTTGCGATGCTTCTTTTCACCCTCATATCTAACGGGGTATACTTGGAGGACTAATTATACTGAACTATGTCTAATTACGAAATTGAAATAAAAAGTCTTTTGGGAAATGAGAGGAATGCAAAATCTTTGAAAGATAAGATTATGAAAAAGGGCGCGTCTCTGGTTGCAAAGAGCAAACAACTTAACCATTATTTTCTGCTAAATGATGCGGGGAGACTTAAGGATGCGTTAATAAAATACATTTCTAACGACAAGAGAGAAGCCTTTGAAAAAATTTTAAGTGAAGGATCAAGTATGTCAGTCCGTACCCGCGATACTGATGGGAAGGTTATATTTGTAATCAAAGCTTCTATTGGAAGTGACAGTAGCTCAAATGGAGTGTCAAGAATCGAATTTGAACAGAAGATGGATATGAGTTTGGACGAACTGGATAAGCTACTGCTAGATGCCGGGCTGGCGTATCAGGCGAAATGGTCCCGTGAGAGGGAGGAGTATGGTCTAGATGGGACAAATATTTGCCTTGATAGAAATGCAGGTTATGGATATTTGGCAGAATTTGAGAGGATAAGCGAAGATAGAAGCCAGACGGACGATATAAAAAAGGAGCTTTATTCTCTGATGAATGAACTCGGAGTTGAGGAGCTTCCTCAAGACAGACTTGAGAGGATGTTTGCGTATTACAATAGCAATTGGAGGGATTATTATGGGACCGATAAGGTGTTTAACATAGAATAAAATGTTTTTATCTGATGTTGATATAAAAAAAGCTTTAGACAAAGGGGATATTATTATTGAGCCGTTCGATAAGAAGAGGTTGCAGCCAGCAAGCTATGACATTCTTCTGGGTAGCAAATTTATTCTGACGGAAGAGCATTCAACAGACGCTATTGATCCGGAAAAAAAGAAATTTGCGAAGACACGAGAAATCATTTTGAACAAAGGAGAGCCTTTTGTACTTCACCCTGGCGTAAGTATTTTAGGCACATCAATAGACTATTTCGGGTCTCGTGTATATCTCATACAGCTTCATGGTAAGAGCTCTCTGGCGCGCATGGGACTTCTTGTTCACAATACCGCAGGTCTTGTAAATCCTGGACATTTTCTTCGCATAACATTTGAGCTGTGCAATCTAAATAAAGTGCCGATAATTCTTACACCAGGTATGCGAATAGGACAGATCACTTTCTCCCAAATGACGACGGTTCCCGCCACTGACTATAAGCATGATCCGCGAAAATATGTTGACGGTAAATGGAATAGCCATAATCCACCAAAAGGAGCCCCAAAGACAAAAAAAGTCGCGAACAAGAAGAAAAAATAATATGAGCGAAAACAGACATCCAGAATATCAATATTTAGATTTGGTAAAAGAACTCCTAGAAAAAGGTGACAGACAAGTTGATGCCGGACACGGTAAAGCGACTATTGGGCTATTCGGCAAACAAATCCGTTTTGATTTATCACAGGGGTTTCCGCTTCTAACCACGAAGAAAGTTTACTGGAATGGAGTTTTGCAGGAACTTTACTGGTTTCTTTCTGGACAGAATAATATTAAATATCTGGTAGATAACAATGTGCATATTTGGGATGACTACCCCTACAGAGTTTACATGGAGAAAGCAAAAATAGAGGGCTGGCCGGAAATGACTAAAGAAGAATTCGTGGCTAAAATAAAGGATGAACAGGGGTTCGCAGAAAAACATGGGGTGCTCCGACACATATATGGAGAAATGTGGCGAGCTTGGCCAGCGAGAGACGGTAGGGGAATCGACCAACTTGCTTGGGTGGTAGAGGAACTTCGCAACGATCCATCGTGTCATAATGCGATTGTAACTTCATGGAATCCGGAATATCTCTATAGCATGGCTGAGCCAGAAGATGTAAATCACTTTCCGATCTGCCACAATATGTACCAACTTAATATCAAGCATGGCAGAGTCTCTCTTCAGCTTTACCAAAGGAGCGCGGATATATTCCTCGGAGTTCCTTTTAACATTGCAAGCTATGCTCTGCTTTGCCATGTAATCGCTAAAATTATCGGGAGAGAAGTGGGGGAATTTGTGCACACCTTTGGTGATGTTCACTACTATGAAGACCATTTGGAGGCGATAAAAGAACAATTGGAACGTGAGCCAAAAGCATTCCCTAGGGTTACAATAAGCGATGAAGTAAAAAATTTAGAAGATTTTAGACCTGAACACGTGAAGCTTGAAGGCTATGAACCTCATCCTCCAATAAAAGCGGAGCTTACAGTCGCAGGGTTTAGGAGTTTGGATAATAAACCCAGCGGGAAGAATACCAACCAATAACAAATATGATTTAACTTCTTAGCCATTTTTAATAGATACTAACTTTACAAACATGGCTAATGAATACGCATACATAAAAAAGCAAGATAAGAAAGTTTTTGAAGCGATTACGGGAGAAGAAAAGAGAGAAGCAGAAGGTCTGGAGCTGATTCCTTCTGAAAATTATGTTTCTCGCGCAGTACGCGAAGCGAATGGTTCTATTTTTACAAACAAATATTCCGAAGGATATCCTGGTAAGCGTTATTATGGCGGACAAAAATATACTGACGTTATAGAAAATATTGCAATTGAAAGAGCTTGCAAACTCTTTGGTGCGAAGTTCGCAAATGTTCAGCCACATTCTGGGGCCCCCGCGAACATTGCTGTATACTTCGCACTCCTTCAGCCGGGGGATACAGTCCTTGGAATGGATCTATCACATGGAGGTCACTTAACTCATGGTCATCCAGTGACATATATGGCGAAAATTTTTCGTTTTGTGCGTTACAAGATGAAAAATCCTGAAACAGGAGAGATTGACTACAAAGCTCTGCGCGAAACTGCAATCAAGGAGAAGCCAAAAATTATTCTTGCAGGATTCTCGGCATATTCACGCGAATTAGACTATAAAAAATTTGTTGATATTGCTAGAGAAGTAGGAGCAATAAGTATGATGGATGCGGCGCATATTGCAGGACTCATCGCAGGCAAGGCTGTAAAAAATCCGCTGGATTACGGCTTTGACATTATGACGACCACCACACACAAAACTCTACGGGGCCCCAGAGGCGGGATGATACTGGTCAGAGAAAGTGAAGAGATCGCAAAAGCGATAGATAAGTCCATTTTTCCCGGTTTCCAAGGCGGTCCGCACATGCACATCTTAGCCGCAAAGGCAGTGTGCTTTGGCGAGGCTATGAAGCCCGCGTTTAAGAAATATGCAAAGCAGATTTTGAAGAACGCTAAAGCGATGGAGGAAGTTTTTCGCAAGCACAAGATAAGGATGCTTGGAGGTGGGACGAGCAATCATCTGATTTTAGCCGATGTTTATGGGTCTTTAGGTGTATCAGGTAGGGAAGCCGAGAGGGCTCTTGATGAAATAGGCCTAACTCTCAATATGAATGCAATTGCCGATGACCCTCGAAAACCGATGGATCCCTCAGGTATAAGGTTTGGCACACCTGCAATTACTACTCGTGGATTTAAAGAAAAAGAGTGCAGAGAGGTGGCTGAGATTATGATAGAAGCGCTCAAAAACAAAGATAATTCAAAGAAGAAAAAGGAATTGCATGCGAGGGTACGAAAGCTTAGCAAAAAGTTTCCTATTCCAGATAAGTTTGTCTAGTGTTAGCCTTATAATAATGAAGGAAAAGTTGGAAGCGCAAATTAAAGATGTCTTGAATACACTCGGTCTTCCAGAGGTGTCTTTTGTCGTTGAGCATCCGGCAGACTTATCTCATGGAGATTACTCCACTAATGTTGCAATGCTTGCCGGCAAGACGCAGGGGGTAAATCCTTTGGAACTGGCAGAAAAGATTGCTGGGGTTCTTCGCCAGAATCAAAGCGATTCGCTGTCGCAGATTATTGTTGCAAAACCCGGTTTCATTAACTTTTTCCTTTCAAATAAATTCTTAGTTGAGAGCATTGGAGGAATTCTTAAGAGAGGGAGTAAATTCGGCTCAAATGACAGTCTGGCTGGGCAGAAGACAATAGTTGAGTATACAGATGCAAATCCGTTCAAGGAAATGCATATCGGCCACCTAATGAGCAATGCCATAGGGGAGAGCTTCTCTAGAATTTACAAATGGAATGGAGCAGAAGTGAGAAATGCCTGCTATCAGGGTGACAAAGGGATTCATGTGGCTAGGGCTGTGGCGCATAAACTCAAAAGCGGAATTGAATGGAGAAACGCTCAAGATGTTGCCGCTTCTTATGCCGAGGGCTCAAAGTCTTATGAGACGGAAGAGGTATTTAAAGCTTTTGTGGTTGAGATCAATAAGAAAATCTATGATGAATCTGATAAAGAGGTAAATGAGGCTTATATGCTTGGCAGAAAATTAACTCTAGAATACTTTGAGGCAATATATAGAAAGCTAGATACGAAATTTGATCATTACTTCTTTGAATCTACAACGGGGGAATTTGGCAAAGCGATTGTCCACGACAATACACCCAAGATTTTTGAAGAAAGTGAAGGGGCGATTGTCTATCATGGGGAGAAGAGAGATCCGGCCTTACACACCAGAGTCTTCATAAACAAAGAAGGCCTGCCAACTTATGAAGCTAAGGAGCTGGGACTTGCAAAAATCAAATATGACATCTACCCATACGATATTTCAATCGTAGTAACAGGAAACGAAATAAATGAATACTTTAGAGTTCTGCTTAGAGCTATGAAGGAAATTTTTCCTGAATTGGCTGAAAAAACAAAGCACATTTCTCATGGGATGCTACGCCTGCCTACAGGGAAGATGTCTTCACGGACTGGGGATGTGATAACCGCAGAGTGGCTAATCAATGAAGTAAAGTCCAAAGTAATGGAGAAACTTCAGGCAAGTGAGAGAAATATAGAGAATAAAGATGAGTTGGCAGAGATGGTGGCTGTTGGAGCAATAAAGTACTCAATACTTAAGCAAACGCCTGGAAGAGACATCATTTTTGACTTTGATAAGTCTCTCTCGTTTGAAGGGGATTCTGGACCATATCTTCAATACTCCTTCGCACGCGCAAATTCTGTTTTGGAACGCGCAAAAGATTTGGAAGCTAAGCTTTCAAAAGCTGGAGATATGGAAATAGGGGAGTTGCACAGGATGCTTTACCGATTTCCTGAAATAGTGAAAAGGTCTCTTTTAGAGATGTCCCCGAACATGATAGTAACTTACCTCACTGAAATTGCTTCAATGTTTAATAAATTTTACGCGGAAAACATCATCCTAGACGAAAAAAACCCCGAACTTTCAAGTCAAAGAATAGCACTAACAAGCGCTCTGGCTCGGGTGCTCAAGAACGGCATGGATATTCTTGCTATCCCATCGCCTCTCAAGATGTAGCAAAACTACCTTCTTAAATTAGTTTTGATTTTCCACTTGTGTTTTTCTAAATGAGTGTATAGTGAAGAAAGGGCAGTTCTGTATACATACCTCTACCAGGAGCGGGCATGACGTCAAACGGCCAGGTACGAGTGAGCAACGCATCAGACGTCGAGGTGATAGGGGCTATTCTTGGAGGAGATGAAAGAGCGTTTAATGTGCTTGTTCGCCGCTATGAGCATCATCTGCTCCACTTTGTCGCTCGGATGACTGGTGATCAGCAAGTAGCAGAGGACCTAGTTCAGGAGACGTTTTTTCGAGTGTATCGCAATCTGGACCAGTTTGACACAAGCAGGAGCTTTTCAGCATGGGTTTACGCAATCGCATCTAATCTCGGAAAGAACGAGATACGGATAAGGAATAATCGCCCAATTGTTCTTTTTCAGGCAATCGACGAAGCTAAAGATATTTTTGGCTTTCGCTCATCTTCCGTAGAGTTTGGAGACGAGAGGATGCGTCCAGATAGGCTTTTTGAGCTACGGGAGATGAGAAGCCTTGTGGAGGAGGCGATACTGCATATCACTATTCCACGCAGAGAAGTCTTCGTGCTTCGCGAGGTTGAAGGAAAAGACTATCTGGAGATCGCAAAGGCCATTGAAGCGCCACTAGGCACAGTCAAGTCGCGCCTTTTTAGAGCAAGGGAAGAGTTCAAGGAATTCATTAGACCGTACCTCCATTAGAGGTGTTCATCCCACACGGAAACAGTAGTTTCCGTGTGGTTTCGTTTTAATAAGGGGGCAAGCGTGCTAAAATGAGGAAAATATGGCGAAGGACAAGGACAAAACCGTTAGTACACTCGGTTCTCAAAAGAGCCAGGTCGCTTTTGACGAAGAGAAAATCATTTCTCTTTGGAAAGAGATAAAAGCCTTTGAAAGAAGCGTCTCAAAGCATGCACCCAAGGGTAATTATGTCTTCTATGACGGTCCACCATTTGCCACAGGACTTCCACACTATGGTCACATTCTTGGAAGCGCGGTAAAAGATACAGTGGCTCGCTATCAGACAATGCGCGGTTTTAGAGTGGAAAGAAAATGGGGGTGGGATTGTCACGGACTCCCCATTGAAAACATCGTTGAAAAAGATTTAAAGGTATCTGGAAAAAAAGAAATAGAAGCTCTTGGTGTGGATGTCTTCAACGAATATGCCAAAAGTAAGGTGCTTGATTATGTTTCACACTGGAAAGATACGGTTGAGAGAATTGGAAGGTGGATAGATTTTGATGGATCCTACAAGACAATGGACAATTCATACATTGAATCTGTCTGGTGGGCACTAAATGAGATAAACAAAAAAGGTTTGGTATACGAAGGAACACGAGTTCTTCCGTATTGTCCAAGGTGCGAAACTCCGATTGCGAATTCTGAAATCGCAATGGACAATTCGTATAAAGATATCACCGACATTTCTGTTTATGTGAAATTGGAACTAGAGGATGCTCCAAATACTTTCCTTCTCGCATGGACCACTACACCATGGACTCTCCCAGGGAATACTGCGGCGGCGGTGAATGAGGAAATTGAGTACGTGGAATTAAGAATTAAGGATAAAGAATTGGGAGAGGAAAGCATAATTATTGCGAAAGAAAGGGTCGGAGTGGTTAAGGAAGGATACGAAATTGTTCGGGGGTTTAAGGGTAAGGAATTAGTAGGGAAGAAGTACAGGCCAATTTTCGACTATTTCGCTCGTGATGAAAAGCTGGCAAACCGTGAAAATGGCTGGAAAGTCTATTCAGCTCCGTATGTAACTACCGAGAGCGGTACGGGCATAGTTCATCTTGCTCCCGCCTATGGAGCGGAAGATATGGAACTGGCAGAAAAATACGATATCCCTTTCGTGCGACATGTGGGTTCAGACGGTAAATTTACAAAGGAAGTAACAGATTTTGCTGGAGAAAGAGCCAAGCCTAAGGAAGATCACCAGTCAGGAGATGTGCTCGTGATAAAGGATCTGGCACACAGGGGATTGCTTTTTGCAAAGGAGAAAATAGTCCACTCCTACCCCCACTGCCATCGATGTGAAACACCATTGTATTATTTTGCACTACCTGCATGGTTTATTGACATTCAAAGTGTAAAGAAAAAGATGCTTAAGCTTGGCGAAGATATAAACTGGATTCCAGAGCACCTTAAGCATGGGCGTTTTGGCAAGAGTATGGAAGCCGCACCAGACTGGAACATTTCCCGTAATCGCTTTTGGGCATCTCCACTACCAATTTGGAAATGTGAAAAATGTGGAAAGACAAGATGGGTCGCATCTGTTGAAGACTTGAAATCTCAATTCATAAATAATGGAAATACTTTTATTTTTGTTAGACATGGTGAATCGGAACATAACGTTTTAAATATTGCGACCTCCGATCCAAAAGCTCCATATCGTCTTACTGGCAAAGGGAAAGATGAGATTCTTAAAGTTATAAGGGAGATTAAAGATAAAGATATTGATGTAATCTATTCCTCTCCTTTTTTAAGAACGAAGGAAACTTCCACTTTGATTGCTGAAAAACTATTGATATCAGAGAACATCATAGAAGATAAACGTCTTGGTGATTTTGATTTTGGCGATTTTGACGGAAAACCTTTTGCGGAATTTCTCGAATATGAGGCTAATAACATGGATACTTACGATACTCCTATAAGGGGTGGAGAAAGCTACCTCGATGCAAAAAAGAGATTCGGAGACTTCCTATATGAGATAAATAAAAATCACAAAGATAAAACAATCCTTGTGGTTACACACGGAATCGGATTGGAAGTTGCTCCTGCTTTGGTTGAGGGAGCTGACATGAGAAGGTCAAAAGAAATAATTGACACTATAGAAGTTTCGACGGGTTCAATCTACAAATTTGATTTTACTCCTATCCCTCACAATAAGAACTTTGAACTAGATCTGCATCGTCCATATATAGATGAAATTACTTTGTCCTGCGAGTGTGGGGGAGTGGCGAAGAGGATTCCAGAAGTATTGGATTGTTGGTTTGAATCTGGCTCAATGCCTTTTGCTCAAAAGCACTATCCTTTTGAGAATAAGGAATGGTTTAAAGAAAATTTTCCCGCGCAATTTATAGCAGAATATATCGCTCAGACTCGCACCTGGTTCTACTATCTTCACACGGTTTCCTCAATTCTTTTCGGCAAAGCTCCTTTTGAAAATGTAGTTACTACAGGTACGGTGCTAGATGAAGACGGAGAGAAAATGTCAAAGTCTAAGGGGAATTTTCCCGACCCTGCCATACTTTTTGATAAATACGGAGTAGATGCTCTACGTTTTTACATGCTCTCTTCTCCACTTATGAAATCTGAAGATTTGAATTTCTCCGAAAAAGGAGTTGATGAAGTATATAAAAAAAATATTTTGAGGATGAAAAACGTAATCTCTTTTTACGAAATCTATAAAGGGGATCACAAGGAAGCAAAGAGTGAACATGTTTTGGACCGCTGGATCATTGCGCGCTTAAATGAAACGATAAAAGAAGTTACTGACGCAATGGAAGCGTACAAACTTGATCAAGCGCATGGTCCGATTTCTCGTTTTGTAGATGATTTGTCCACTTGGTACTTACGTCGTTCAAGAGACAGGATGAAAGAAGATAGTGAAACTCAAAGTGAAGCGCTATCCACCATGCATTTTGTCTTGAAACATTTCGCTCTTGTCTCGGCGCCATTTTCTCCGTTCTTATCGGAGGAGATATATCAGAAGTTTAAGGAGGACAATGACCCTGAAAGTGTTCACCTGGCAGAATGGCCAGAGACTAAGAAGACGACCTCCACGGAAGAGAGTCTAATAGTCAGCATGGCTCTGTTGAGATCTGTCGCAAGTCTTGCGCTTGAAGCGAGAGCAAAAGCTGGGGTAAAAGTGAGACAGCCGCTTCGGGAACTAAGAATTAAGAATAAAGAATTGGACAAAAAAGTTGAATTACTTGAAATTCTGCGCGATGAGGTAAATGTCAAAAATATTGTTATTGATGAGATAATTGATACGGAGATTGTCCTTGATATAGAAATTAACGAAGAACTTAAGATGGAAGGAGACCTTAGAGAAATAATGAGGGCCGTTCAGGAGGCGCGGAAGGCAAAAGGTCTTATGCCAAAAGATTTAGCCCGCGCAAAGATCTATGCAAACGAAGAGTTGCAAAGAGTCGCAAGAGGGTTCGTGGCCGAAATAAAAAAGAGTTGCAATCTTTCTGATGTAGAAATTACCGATTTAGAATCTCCTTCTGATGAATTTTTGGTGGTTCTTGAATAATGGCTTACCACGTTTACACTACAGAAGGTTGGATTTTAAGGGGGACTCCGATAGGGGAGGCGGATAAGTATTTCCATATCCTTACGCGTGATCTGGGAGTGGTAACGGCTCGAGCCAGAAGTGTGCGTCTTGGGGTATCCAAGTTGTCTCCCGCTCTAGTGGATTTTTCCTTTTCAATCCTCTCTTTTGTAAAAGGAAAATATTCATGGCGTCTTGTAGGAGCCAAATCTGCAGACAATACATACAAAGGACTTGAATCCAAGCCCGAAAAGAGAGTCCTTTGGGTTAGATTTTTAGACGTGTTGCGCCAGCTTATTCATGAAGAAGAAAAAGACAAAGTACCATATGAAATTACAAAAGATTTTTACGATGCATTGGTCAAAAGAGACTACTCGTCCGAAGAACTAAAGTCTCTTGAGTGTTTAGCAATGTTCTACTTACTAAAGACTCTAGGATATATAGAAGAAAAAATCTCCTATAAAGAAATTCTTTCGGTGCCTTTCTTCGATGAAAACTCAATAATCAGAGCGAGAGTAATTAGAAAAGAGTTGATAGATGAATTAAACAGAGCGCTTTCGGCAAGTCGCTCCTGAAATGATATAATAGCTCTCTATGGAAGAACCTCGGAAAAATCACTTGGAGAAACTAGAACAAGACATATACTCTCGGAAGCATCCAAGGGAGTTTCGTGATGAGAGAAGCCAAATCCAAGGAGAAGAAATAGAGGTGAGTTCAGATTGGAAAGAGGACAAAGATATTGAAGAGCTTCTCCGTCAAGAACGCGAGAGAAGAGAAGAGAATCGTGCAAATTTGCTCAAAAAGATTTTAATCGGTTCTGCCGTATTTTTCCTCTTGTCTTTGGGTTCTGCTGGGTTTATGTTTTTTGCAGGCGGCAATCTGGTTTCCGCGGGCAATATTGATATTGTGGTAATCGGACCGCCTGCAACCGCTGGGGGAGAGGAGCTTTCTTTAGATGTTGTGATAAAAAACGATAACCGAGCTTCTCTGGAAGCGGTTAATCTGCTTGTGGAATACCCAGAGGGGACGAGGGTGGCGGGAGACGTGGGCACAGAGTTGCTTCGTGAAAGACATTCCGTTGGGAAGGTGCCGGCGAGGGGAGAAGTGAGAAAAGCGATTAAAGCCGTCTTGTTTGGTGAAAAAGAAACTGTAAGAGAGATAAAACTGACTCTTGAATATAGAATTGAAGGCTCCAGCGCAACTTTCTTCAAAGAAAAGATTTACCCAGTTGCCATAAGTTCATCACCAATCATTGTCAGCGTGAAGAGTCCAACGGAAATTAATTCTGGGCAGGACATTGAGTTTATTTTGGAAGTCACTTCTAACAGCGCGGAGGTCCTCCAAAACATCTTACTTGAAGCGGAGTATCCATTTGGTTGGAGCTTCAAAGATGCGGAGCCAAGACCTTCTCTTGGCAATAATTTATGGAAAATTGGCGACTTGGCGCCTGGTGACAAGCGTATCCTTAAGATTAAGGGAGCGATGGTGGGACAAAATGATGAGGAAAGGGCATTCCACTTCTATACTGGAATAGCTCAGGAAAAAGATTCGGAGAAGATTGGCACGGTATTTTCACAGTTAACACAGGCGGTCCGCATTAGTAAACCCTACATTTCTGTTGATCTGGCGCTTTCGGGCAATATGGGCTCCACTTTTTTGGCAAAACCCGGAGATAAGATACAAGCAAATGTTGTTTGGGCAAACAATATTCAAAGCCAGATTCTTAATGGGAAGATTGAAATAAAAATTTCCGGTGATTCATTTGATAAAACATCAGTGATTACCTCAACTGGAGGATTCTATCGATCTTTGGATAGTACAATCATATGGGATAAGAATTCAAATTCCGAATTGGCTGCCCTTGAACCGGGAGACAAAGGAGTCGTGAATTTTTCCTTCTCTACTTTGTCCAATATTGCTGGATATAACAATGAATCTATCAAGGTGACGGTGACTGTGTCGGGTAATCAGATAAATGATTCTGGAAAGTCTGAAATTGTTTCAACTGCGATTGAAAGAATCGTGAAGATTACTTCCAATGTCGGATTGTCTGCAAGAGCTGTTAGATCAATCGGTCCATTTGAGAATAGCGGTCCTATCCCCCCTAGAGCAGAGCAAGAAACTACTTACACTGTAATGTGGAGTCTTACAAACACATTGAATACAATTTCTCAGACAAAAGTGAGCGCGCAATTGCCACCATATGTTAAGTGGGCTGGATTCACCGACCCTGCAAATGAGAAGATTGAATTTCGCGCTGACACGAATACTGTGATTTGGGATGTGGGAGATCTGCATTCCGGCACTGGGCTAGCTAGTTCGCCAAGGGTAGCGGCGTTCCTTATAACTGTTCTACCTTCACTTAACCAGGTTGCAAGTACGCCTATGATATTGCAGACTTCAACTCTCAGCGGGAATGACAGATTTACGGAATCTCAGGTTACCACCACAGCGCCACCTTTGACCACGCGTTTCGCCTCGGATCCTTCGTTTAAACAAGGTGATGATGTGGTGGCTAAATAAATCAACAAATTAAATGACATCAGAAGAGCCAAATCTAATGGAAAAGATTGTAAGCCTTTGCAAGAGGAGGGGTTTTGTGTTTCCAGGTTCGGAAATATACGGAGGATTGGCCGGCATATATGATTACGGACCTTTAGGGGTTGAACTCCGACACAACATAAAACAATATTTTTGGAGAAAATTTATAAGTGAAAGAGATGATGTGTATGGAATGAGCGCGGCGATTTTAATGCCCGCACGCGTTTGGGAAGCCTCCGGCCATACAGAGATGTTTACTGATCCTCTTGTGGAATGCAAGATTTGCCATGAGAGAGTTCGCGCCGATCAGCCAGAAGCCATCTCTGACCATGAAGCTAGGCACAAAAAGGAGAAGGTGGAGTGGACCGATCCGGTAAGATTCAATCTGCTGGTAGAGACTAGACTTGGCGCATCAGAGAAATCAAAAATAGACGCGAACCTTCGTGGTGAAATTACCCAAGGAGTCCATGTAAATTTCAAAAATATACTGGATTCTATGCACCCTAAACTCCCGTTTGGTATTGGTCAAATCGGAAAAGCATTTAGAAATGAAATTACTCCTCGTGATTTCTTGTTTCGTCAGAGAGAGTTTGAGCAGATGGAAGTTCAATTTTATATAAAGCCTGATGGAGATGAAGGCAAAAGGCAATTTGAGTATTGGAAGAATCTGTCTTATGAATGGTACCTAGGTTTGGGGTTCAAAAAGGAGAATCTAAGATTCAGACAACATGCTCAAGATGAGAGAGCTCATTATGCGAAGGACGCTTGGGATATAGAGTACAATAGCCCCTTTGCAGGCTGGAAAGAAGCGTGGGGCATACATCACCGTGGCGACTGGGACTTGAAGAGGCATAGCGAATATTCAAAGGTTGACCTCACTTATTTTGATGAGGAGACGGGAGAGAGATATTTTCCATGGGATATTGAATGTTCAGGGGGTGTAGATCGGGCGGTGCTCTTTGTTTTGCTTGAAGCATACACAGAGGATGAACTTGGTGGAGAAAAAAGAGTTTATCTAAAACTTGCAAAGCATATTGCTCCCGTGCCGGTAGCTGTCTTTCCGCTTCTCAAGAATAAGCCAGAATTGATGTCTAAAGCGAAAGAAGTGTATGCAATGATAAAAAGAGAGATTCCTCAGGCGGTTTTTGATGATAATGGCAACATTGGCAAGCGATACAGAAGACAAGATGAAATCGGCACTCCATACTGTGTAACAATAGATTTTGAGACATTGGAGAATAATACTGTAACCGTCCGGGATAGAGACAGCGGAGAGCAAAAAAGAGTTTCGATTGAGGATCTGGTCGGGGTCCTGAGGTAATACTTGAAATTTTTTATATTGGGAGTAGTATGCATATAATCCCTTTTTGGAGGAGGTCCGATGGGACGTACTTTGTCGGATAAGAGGGTACGGAAGGAGCTGGTGAAAAAAGCGGCGGAGGAGCTTCGTCGCAAAGGGGTTACCATCGAGAATCGCGATACGATTTTTCGCAAGATCTTTGGGTCGCCCATGATCGACCCCACTATTTCAGCGGAAATCTGGATAAGACTCCAGAACCGTTGAAACGAGTGGAACGACCCGCGAAGCGTATGCTTCGCGGGTCAACTATTTATATCAGTTTTGAAATAGATTTCTTAATGGTAATATGTTCGTATGCCACAGCGCACAGGAGACAGTTTTATTTCAATTAGCACGGGTACCATTGTTAGAACCGTGTTGGTGCTGATTTTTTTCTACTTTCTTTATTTTATTAGGGATATTCTGCTTGTAATCCTTACTGCAATCGTCATTGCTTCGGCTGTTGATCCAGGCACAAGATGGTTTGCCAAGCATAGGATTCCGAGGATTCTTTCAGTGCTACTTATATACGTCATCGCGGCTGTACTACTTGTCTCTACTTTCTATTTCTTTTTACTCCCATTTTTAAGCGAGGCATCAAGCTTGCTTGGCTCTCTTCCTGAATATTCAGCCGCGCTCTCTCGCACAACTGAAGTAGCCACTTCACCTGCTAGTTCAAATATCATTGGTGATCTTTCAAGCAGTTTTTCTCTTTCTGGTTTGGTGGACACTGTCAATAAGACATTAGCCAATCTGTCCACAGGTTTCTTTGGCACGGTAGATGTGATTTTCGGTGGAGTTGTGAGTTTTATCCTTATTGTTGTGCTCTCTTTCTACCTTGCTGTTCAAGAAGATGGAGTAGGAAAATTTTTACGTATTGCCACACCCATTCAGCATGAGAAATATGTAATTGGACTTTGGGAGCGATCAAAAGCAAAGATTGGACTCTGGATGCAGGGACAGCTACTCCTTTCAGTCATTGTGGCGGTTCTGGTCTTCTTGGGGCTTATGCTTGTTCAAGTGCCTAACGCTCTTCTTTTGGGCGTTTTCGCAGGTATTATGGAGATTATCCCGCTGTTCGGCTCGTTCCTAGCCGCTGCCCCTGCGATTTTGATCGCCTTTGTGGATGGAGGTGTTACCTTGGCTCTTGTTACAACGGGACTTTTTATTATCATCAATCAATTTGAATCTCAGCTTATATACCCTCTCGTAGTCAAAAAAGTGGTCGGTGTTCCCCCGATGGTATCAATTCTAGCCATCATCATTGGAGGACAACTAGCGGGATTCCTGGGAGTAATCCTATCTGTGCCAGTAGCGGCGGTACTTATGGAATTGGTAAATGACCTTGAACGTTTCAAGCTTCGTGACTTGCCTAAAGCGTAATATACAATTTTATGACAAGCGATTCTAAGGGAGGCAAAAAAAGCTTTTATGTAACCGTGCCCATATATTATCCGAATGCAAACTTGCACATGGGGCATGTTTACACTACGACTCTCGCGGACATTCTCGCTCGCTATCATCGTTTGTCTGGAAAAGAAGTATATTTTTTAACTGGCTCGGATGAAAATACTAGCAAGGTTATCAAATCTTCCGAATCGGAAGGAAAATCTGTGGAAAAATATCTGGATGAGATCACAAGCGGATTCAAGAGCCTCTTTGAGATGATAAATATTTCTTCAAGCGATTTCATCCGCACTACAGACAAGGAAAAGCATTGGCCGGGAGTGATTGCTATGTGGAATGCGCTAGCTGCTTCAGGGGATATATATAAAAATTCATACGAGGGTCTGTATTGTTCCGCGTGCGAGGCTTTTTATACGGAAAAGGATTTAATAGAGGGGAAGTGCCCTTTTCATGGTACGTCTCCAGAGATGCTTAAGGAAGAAAATTATTTTTTCAGACTTTCAAAATATGCAAATCAAGTAGCAGAGAAAATCAAAAGCGGGGAGTTTGCGATCCTTCCAGACTCACGCAAAAATGAAATTTTGGCTTTCATTGAAAGGGGCGTGGAGGATGTAAGCTTTTCAAGGCCTATAAACGTGGTACCGCATGGCATACCTGTGCCGGGTGATGAAAGCCAAGTTATATATGTGTGGTGTGATGCGCTCACCAATTATATTTCAGCTCTTGGCTACGGAACGGACAGTGACGTGCTGTTTAAAAAGTTTTGGCCAGCGGATGTCCAAATTATGGGGAAAGACATACTGCGTTTTCATGCTCTTATATGGCCGGCAATGTTACTCTCGGCAGGACTCCCACTACCTAAAAATATTTTGGTGCATGGAATGATTACTTCTGGAGGGGTGAAAATGTCTAAATCTATCGGTAATGTCATTGATCCGATGGAGGTAATAAATGAATTCGGTGTGGAAGCCCTTCGCTATTATGTAGCACGGGAGATTTCTACCTTTGAAGACGGTGACATGACTCTAGAACGTTTTAAGGAAGCGTATAATGCCAATTTAGCCAATGGGCTTGGTAATCTGGTCGCTCGTGTGATGAAAATGGCAGAAACTCACTTGGAAAAATGTCCTCTTTTACCAGAAAAATCAATTCCTGAGGATTTTGCATCTGCTATGGAACAATTTGAAATTCAGAAAGCTGCTAATATTGTTTGGCAAAAAATTCAGGATTTAGACAGTAAGATTCAGGCGACAGAACCATTCAAACTTGTGAAATCAGACTTGGAGAAAGGAAGACAGATAATTTCCGAATTGGTTATTGATCTGTACACAGTTGGTCGCATGCTCAATCCTATTATGCCCAACACCTCCGAAGCTATTAAATATGCTGTGAAATCAAATATTTCTCCAATTAACCTTTTCCCCCGTAAGGATTAATCGTTCTCCTGTCTACTGATTACTAACTACTAACCAATATGAATTTCCAATTCATCGACGCTCACTGCCAACCTCAATTTCCAGAGTTTGAGAAAGACTTATCCGAAGTCCTTTCCCGAATGAAAGATAGTGGCGTTGCTGGAATAGTTGTTGGAACTGACTATGAAATGAGCAGAAAGGGGATAGAACTCGCAGAGAAACATAGTTTTCTTTATGCGACAGCCGGGGTCCACCCAAACGAGAAAGGAGAAGTATTTGATTACGAGAAATTTAGGGAATTAGCTCAAAGTTCAAAAGTTGTGGCAATAGGGGAATGTGGGCTCGACTATTATCGTAACGACGCAAGTGACACTACTGAAATAGAAAGGCAAAAAATACAATTTAAAAAACAAATTGAACTTGCAATTGAGCTTGATAAGCCTCTGATGATTCATTCACGCAATGCTTACGAGGATATCATTGCGATATTAAGTGAATATAAAAAGGATAATGAGAATCTAAGAGGTGATATTCATTTTTATTCGGGAAGTTTAGAGCAGGCTAGAAAGTTTATTGATTTAGGGTTTACAATTTCTTTTGCTGGTCCTATAACCTTCGCGCGTGATTATGACGAAGTAATAAAGAATGTTCCTCTCACCTCAATCTTAGCTGAAACTGATGCTCCTTTCGCCGCGCCAGTACCTTATAGAGGAAGAAGAAATGAGCCGACTTATGTGATTGAGGTTGTTAAGAAAATAGCCGAAGTTAGAGGAGAAGATTTTGAAATAGTGAGAAAGACTCTTGTGGAAAACACCTTCAGGGTGTTTGGAATTGTTCTCTAGGATAGGAGCTAGAATACGTTGTACAGTCTATATTATTGTGCTAATGTAGGTCATCCCTAATGGGAATTAATAGTTTAGGAATGACCATATATGACCGATACAAGCGAGGAGCGCGATGCGCAAATCACTCGGATGTATGAAGTGGGCTATCTAATACTCCCTTCCGTTCCAGAAGAAAATATTCCTGAGAAAGTCTCAAATATAAAGAATCTGGTTACGAAAGATGGAGGCAAGATATTATCTGAGGGCTACCCAGAAATGAGGGAGCTTGCCTACGAGATGACTAAGAATGTGAACGCTAAGAATGAGCACTTTGAAAGTGCTTACTTTGGATGGATGAAGTTTGAATGCACACCGTCTGTTCTTCTTGAGATGAAGAAGTCATTGGATTTGATGGTGGATGTCTTGCGTTATATCCTGATAAAAGCGGGGAAAGAAGTGCCTGTGGTTGTTAAGTCAGCGCTTCGAGAAGGAGGTGAGAAAGCGGAGGCGCATAAAGGCGAAGATGCGACAACGACTACGGCAGAAATTGATAAGAGCATTGATGAGTTGGTAGCCGAATAGATAAGCCTGTTGAATTGAGGCGGTAGACAAGACTGTGCGAAAAAGTATCATTAGGCGTAGATATTATTATTAAAACTTCTAATGGGATGTATATAAACAAAGCCTTTATATTCGGCAATCTCACACGTGATCCAGAGAACAAGGCTCTGCCGTCTGGTATTCAGGTAGCGAACTTTTCTGTTGCTACAAATAGAGTCTGGAAGGACAAAAATGGCGCCAAGCAGGAAAGCGTGGATTTCCACAACGTTGTGGTCTTTGGCAGGCAGGCAGAAATTGTTACGCAGTATTTAAGAAAGGGGAGTTCGGTTTTTGTAGAGGGGCGCATTCAAACAAGAAGTTGGGACGGCCAAGATGGCACCAAGAAATATCGCACAGAAATTGTGGCTGAGAAGATTCAATTTGGTCCAAAAGGAGGATCTTCCTCAGGTAGCGCTCCAGCTTCATCAGCTTCGCAGTCACAATCTGATGCTCCAAAAGAGGCATTGGACACGATTGAGTATCCAGAAGAGGAAATCAATCCCGACGATATACCATTTTGAGTAAAGCAAGAAGTGAAACGACTATGTTTTACTACAATCCCGTTTCAATCTTGTTCTAACATGGTTTTTACAGCGCGTGGCCGAATAGGCCAAATGGTTACGGGCGAAGCGCTGTAGCTCAAGAATATTTACGGAATAATACATAATTCTGTAAATCAGTATTACTAAACAAAATTGTAATGGGACAATTACTACTAAAATAAAAACATGAATCAAATTCAACATATAGATTATAAGGATGTAGAGCTATTGAAGAAGCATCTAAATCCGCACGCGCGTATTCTTTCACGGAGGAAGACCGGATTATCCGCGAAAAGCCAGAGAGAGCTTGCCCTTGCTATCAAGAGGGCGAGGTTCTTGGGGCTACTTCCTTTTGTGTCAAGGTAAAACATATACTAGTATGTATATATGAAATTGCCTTTTTGGGCTGACGGCGCTGTCTTTGGCGCGCTTCTAGTTCCAGTAGCACTATCTTTGAAAATGATTTGTCCCGTGCGAGTGGGGTGCTTTGCCGATCCGTTTCTCGTGGTACTTTTTGCTCCCCTCGTTATCTTGGAATGGTTTTTTGGTAGAGGCGCCGTCTCGGTGATGTGGGAGATATTGTTTTTGATTATTTTTTGGGGAGGGATATGGACAGTACTTGCATATTTGTATGGCAATATTGTCGCCTATGAAAAGCGCTTGCAAAATAGGGAAGTGATTTAGAAAGAATTACCGATTCTGTCTGTGTACTCGCCAGTCTCCGTGTTTATGCGTACGATATCTCCTTCTTTCACGAACATAGGCACCTGAAGGGTAGCCCCTGTCTCAAGCACTACTTGCTTTGATCCTCCTTTAGCGGTATCTCCTTTAACAGCAGGGTGAGCTTCAGTGACCTTTAAGTCCACTTTTATAGGAAGTTTTACTCCAATAATTTTTTCTTCAAAGATTATTACCCCTACGAGTGTGTTTGGCTTGAGGTAGCCTCCTCTTTCACCGATAAGTTCTGCTGGAAGTGAAAAACGCTTAGATGGGTCATTAATTTCGCAAAACCACCACTCGCCTTTATTGGTATATAAAAATTTTACTTCCTTCTCCTCCATTTCAGCTTCTTCTGCTTTCTCTGACACGTGAAAAGATCTCTCGGTTACCTTACCGGTAATCAAATTTTTAAGTTTCGTCGCATTGACCGGTTTTCTCTGTTGTTTGCGAAAGACGTGAGAATTAAGCACTTCATATGGCGCCCCATCTAGAATGATGACTTTGTGTTCGGTGATTTCGTTGTATTCCAACATATTTCAGTATTTACTTGGAAACAAGATTCTAGCAGGAATTTGCCACTTGTCCATTCTTTGAAATGTTGTGATTGCGATGTATCATAGAGGCATGAGTTTTGAGTTCCCCGACGATAGATCGGCTTCTGACATAGAAGACGAGAATACTTTGCTGGATCCAGAGTCCATAGTGGAACTTGGGGGTCCCATTCACGAACGCTTGGCGCCGCTTTTTAGCATTTCCCAAATAACAGAGTTTCAGACAATGCTCAGGAGTGAAGGGGTTACTCTTCAAGAGCTTGGAAATCTGTCTGAACCAGACGCAATTAAGGTCTCAATGATGGCGGCAGATATATTTGAACTAGATGTTGCAGATAGAAAGGAGAAGATTGAAGAGATTGCCGCTTTTGTAAAAGACAGATAGAAAAAACCACGCGGAGAAATCGCGTGGCCAACTCACCTTAGGGAGTCTACGAGATGGAAATGGAAAGTGTCGTGCGTTCTGCTCGACATGGTAGGACACGGAGCAACGCTACGGAATCCCGCAACTTCTTCTCGCGGGACGCCCTTGAAGACCACTTTGCAACATTTCCTCGCTCGATTCGCGTAGTCTAGCATCAAAAGAGCATTGATGCCAACTATTATATTTCTTTCAGTTTCACTTTTATATCTTTCAAAATTGCATTTGCGATCTTAGAATTCTCCTTGAGGTATTGCCTGGTCGCATCATATCCTCGTCCAAGTTTCTCTTCCTCGCCATTTGACGGTTTATATGAATATGATGTCCCTGATTTTGTGACAATTCCGTACTTTTCTCCGAGGGCAATTAGCTCGCCTTCCCGAGAGATTCCTTCGTTGTACATCAGGTCAAACTCAGTTTGTTTGAATGGAGCAGCCACTTTGTTTTTGACCACCTTCACTCGCACACGCCCGCCCATGACTTCTTCGCCCTTTTTAATTTGGGCAATTCTGCGGATATCCAAGCGTACAGATGTATAGAACTTCAATGCTTTTCCTCCGGGGGTTGTCTCTGGGTTTCCGAACATTACTCCTATCTGCATCCTGATTTGGTTTATGAAAATGACCACTGTTTTTGATTTAGCAACGATTGCCGTGAGCTTGCGAAGAGCCTGTGACATGAGGCGCGCTTGTTTGCCAACATGATGAGCTCCCATGTCTCCTTCAATCTCGTCTTTAGGAGTGAGCGCTGCTACTGAGTCAATAACAATCACGTCCATTTTTCCTGAACGTACTAAGCTTTCTACAATCTCAAGAGCCTGTTCTCCAGTATCTGGTTGAGAAATTAAGAGTTCATCAATCTTCACACCAATTTTTTTAGAGTATTCTGGGTCCATAGCATGCTCAGCGTCAATAAATGCGCAAATGCCTCCAAGTTTTTGAGCCTCGGCAACAACATGAAGAGAAAGGGTAGTCTTGCCAGATGATTCTGGTCCAAATATTTCAATGATTCTTCCTCGGGGTAGTCCTCCAATTCCTAGAGCGTTATCAAGCCCGATGGATCCTGTTGATATGGCATGAACATCTACGCGTGGTTTCTCGCCCAGTTTCATTATTACTTCTTCGCCAAATTTGCTCTTAAGCTGTCTTATGGTCTCATCAATATTTTTGTCGCTTCTCACTTCTGCTGTATTTTTCGTCTTTTTCATAATTCAATCTGTGTTTTATAAATTGTTCTTGTCTACGTTGTCTTGTAACCTGACCGACGCATAAACTTGGTCTGACTCTTCAGGTCTGGAAATTTCTATAAACCTCGTCTTTGTCCGTCCGAATCGGTCTGTAACAGAAAGTTTTAGGACTGAATAGCCAGAGGATGCTATTATTTTTTCCTCAAACACACCTTTCTCGTCTACGAAAATTTGGGAATCATTTAGAGTGATATGGGAAATATTGTGCGCTTCGCCTTTCACTCTGAACATCTCTTGATTGATTGTCTCGCCATTTATAGGCGATTCTATGCTGAGGGTGGGTCCTGTTAGGAGATTTTTAGCCTGAAACGCTGAATATCCCACGATAAGCGTCAGCGCAAGGGAAAATATTATTAATCGCACTTTCCTTTGATTATTCGTCGTTGTCATTGTTGTCTAAGTTGGCATTCTGCTGGACTGCATCTGATTTTACCAGAACTTCTCTCGGTTTTGAGCCGGATCCCGCTCCCACTACTCCTCTTTCTTCTAGCATATCCATGAGTCTGGCGGCTCGAGCATATCCCACTCCGAGCTTTCTCTGAAGATACGAAGTAGAGGCTTTGCCTGCTCCTATCACCACTTCCCTCGCTTCTTCGTAGAGGTCATCCTCATCTCCATCATCATCAAAATTCGCCTGGAATATTGAATTGTGCGAGGATCCTGCCTCAGAAAAATTGATTTCACTTGGAAGCTCGTTTTCATAGCTGTCGGCAAGGTATTTGCTTAGAGCTTTTACTTCAGATTCAGATATGAATGCGGACTGTACACGAAGAGGTTTAGACATTTCCCCTGACATATAAAGCATGTCTCCAGCACCCAGAAGTTTTTCCGCTCCCGCCATATCAAGGATAGTGCGCGAATCCACTTGTGAAGCCACCTGAAGTGCAATGCGACTTGGGACGTTGGCCTTGATAAGTCCGGTAATGACATTGACGGAAGGTCTCTGAGTAGAGAGGATAAGGTGAATTCCCACAGCACGGCTCATCTGAGCCAGCCTGACGATTGCAGATTCAAACTCTCGCGGGTACGACTGCATAATATCTGCAAGCTCGTCTATAATGACCAAAATGTATGGCATTGTTTCCGGCAGTTCCGCATCTTCTGACGCTGGTTTGTTCTTTTGCTTGTTCAGTTCTGGTTCTAAGATATTTTTGTGATATGACTCAATGTCCCTTACTGAATGCTCTTCTAGCACGTCGTATCTTCGGTCCATCTCTTTTGCCGCCCATTTGAGAGCGAGGATGGCTTTTTTTGAGTCTGTGATAACTGGAGTGAGAAGGTGGGGAATCTTGTTATACAAAGTAAGCTCTACGCGCTTGGGATCTATCATTATAAACTTCATGCTTTCCGGAGAGTTGCGGAATAGTAGGGAAGCGACAATGGCGTGAATTGTCACTGATTTTCCAGATCCGGTTGCTCCAGCAATTAGAAGGTGAGGCATTTTGGAAATGTTCGCAAATATGGATTTTCCAGATATAGCCTTTCCAAGAGATATAAGCAAAGGTTTGTCAGAGGACTCAAATTCGGGCTCAGTCAGCAGACTCCCTAATCCCACTGTTGTTTTGGTGCTATTTGGAATCTCCACACCCACGAGCGATTTGCCAGGGATAGGGGCTTCAATACGTACTGGATGAGCGGCAAGGGCGAGCTCAAGATTATTTTGCAGTCCCAAAATTTTTGACAGTTTGACTCCCTCTGCGGGCTTTAACGCGTACCTTGTTACAGAAGGTCCGATTGAGACCTCATCCATTTCAACCGCAATTCCGAAATTCTGAAGAGTTCTTTTTATTATGTTAGCGTTGGCTTTTATATCACCGACTCCAGGCTTGCCTCTATCTTTCTCTAGTATAGAGAGGGGAGGAGGAGTGAAAGGTTTTAAAGATATTGCGCGGCGTTTCTTCGGAATAAATTCTTCCTCAGCTTCCTTATCAGTCTTCTTCCCTAGAATCTTCTTAAATGATGATTCTTTTTCGGCTTCTGTTGCCGGTTCGTTCTCCTCATCCTCCTCTGTGGTCTCCTTGCCATCTTTCATAATCTTTACTTCAGTTTGTGTCTGCTCCTTTCGTCTCAAGATTAGTTCCTTAATCTTTCTAAGAAACGACAGTTCTATGGCAGTATTGAAAGTAACTAGGAAAGAGATAATGAGTAGTGCAATGAGTATGATGCTTGTGGCATATACCTCAAAAAGATTAACAAGCGGGTTGGCAATACCAGATCCAAGTATTCCGCCACCATTATCATTCACTATTTCAATTATCCCCAAGGCTGATAGAAAGAAGATTACGGAACCAATAGTCTGTAGCAATGAAAATCTTCTCTCAAGAGACTGAAACACTGAAATGGATAACATAAAGAAAAATAGGCATAGGACGTAGTATCCATACCCAAAAAGCACAGAGAGAAGGCCAAAGAGTTTCTCTCCCACAATGCCAGCTTTATCAAAAGCAGCCAAGACCAGAAATACTCCGACTACAAAGAATATTATTGCAAGTATCCCCTGTACCGTTTCATCTTTTAGATTGGAAAATGGCTTTTTTATGACTTCGCTAATACTTTCTTCTTTCTTCTTTCTTCCCATCAAATATCACTTAGTTTTCTCATAATAACATGAATAGGGGCCCATCTTATGAGAACATCTCAGGCTAACACAGTAATTCCGGGATTAATCTGTGAATGCTTTCTCAGCAAGCAAATTCTTTGAACATGAAAAGGCCACATATAAATCATGTTTGCTGTGGTAAACGGAGCTTGAGGTTTTAAAAAGTCCGTGATAAGATAAAGGACAAAATAAACGGCTACATGAAGGACAGATAAATATAAAAATTTTCCGCCAAATTATGGACAACCTCTCAGACAAAACAAATGTTAATGAGCCCAAGAATTCCAAAATTGAGCTTCAAAACAACGACATTGGAGTGATTGGCTTTTCCATAAAAGACAGAAACCTACTTTTTATATACCAAAAGATAAAGAAACTTTCCGCGGTATTATTTCGTCTGTCTGGAATGATATCAAGGGAGCAGGTGCTTAGTGACAAGCTAAAGCAAGCTAGTCTGGGATTGATATCACATTGCACAGAGGCTAGAAAAAACTCTCTTGGATTTAGGGAGATGCAGAAAATTTCTCTTGAAGCGGATATTTTAGAGATACTTTCTTTCATTGAAGTAGCTTCGTTCTCCGACCTTATTTCTCCCATGAATATAGCCATCCTTAGGCGTGAATTCTCAGTTTTGCTAAAAAATATTGCCACATTTGATGGTGAAAATAGGACATCTATGATTAATGTTGAATCATATCTAAAAGAAAACAATTTTAGGTATGAGCACTTAGATAATGGGACTGTTTTAAGCAAGCCAGTCATATCAGACAATGACGGAGTTATAAAGGACAATATGATTGGCTCATACAGGAGTGTCGGGACTAAAGAAGAAAGTCTGGAAGAAGAAAAGGACAAACTTAAGGACTTTAGTTCTGTAGCGGTGAAGAAGAATAAAAGGCAGAGTCTGGTAATAAGCCTATTAAAGAAGAAGAAAGAGATAATGATAAAAGACTTGGCGGGAATAATTAACGATTGTAGCGAAAAGACAATTCAAAGAGAGCTCTCCGCTCTTGTTGAATCTGGTCTGTTAAAAAAGACAGGGGAAAGGAGGTGGACAAGGTATAGTTTGGCAAAATAAGCAAATAATGTCTTAGTGATTGACTTTATCCGGCTAATAATATAGTCTTCTTGACAGAACATACCCCTAAAGGGGTGTTTTTACGAGTTATCCACACGGTTTTTTGATTACTTGCCCCTGGAAGCTTATAATGTTTCTAGTGGTGAGGCGCCGTGGCTTCACTGTAATGCAAGCAGGCAGAGAACGTCACAAGCTCTGAAACTCGTGGTCTTTGATAATTGAATAGCGTTGTTTCAGACACTCCTTTTCCCGTGAGATTTACAGATTAAAGAAAGAAAGACCTTGATTTCGCCAACTCTCTTCTCGTCCTGAGTCGACCCCCCACCACTTTTCATTAATAGTGAAAAGTGGTGGGGGGATTAGGATGGGGAGTTGATGGATTATTAATTCGTGTTTATTAACATGCAGTACAAAGTTGCAAAATTTTGTACTGCCGCGCATTCGCACATAGTATTAAAAGTAAATTGCGGACGCGTGTTCAAAATCAAATTAAAATTATTTAGTCATGAAAAGAATTTTTGGAAGTTTTGTTGCGATTGCAATGGTTTTGACTCTAGTTGGTAGCTCTGTAGCTCCGGCTCAGGCTGTTACTATCGAAGAGCTTCAGGCTATGATTGCTTCGCTTACAGCACAGCTTGCAGCGCTCACTGGTGGTTCAACTTCAACTGGTTACATGTTCAATACGAACTTGACCATTGGTTCAACTGGCAATGACGTTGTTCAGCTTCAAACAATGTTGGTTTCAAAGGGTCACCTCGTTATGCCAGCTGGCGTAGCAATGGGATACTTTGGATCTCTAACACAAGCAGCAGTTGCCGCATGGCAGGCTGCAAACGGTATCAGCCCAGCAGCTGGATACTTTGGTCCGATTTCACGAGCAAAGGCTAACACAACAGTTGTTGTGACTCCGCCTGTAACTCCGGGAACAACCACAGGTATTACTACTCCTGGCGTTGAAGGTACTATCACAGCTTCTGTAAACCCAACACCTGGAGCAGGTACAAAGGTTTACGAGGGTGATAGCAGAAAAGTTGTTATGGGTATCAAGTTGGAGGCTAAGCTTTCCGACATTAAGATTGAGCGCGTAAAGCTTGATCTTGACGCGGTTACAGTCAACAACGACAACGACTTCTATGATGACATTGCTAGCCGCATCTACATCATGGATGGAAGCACAGTTTTGGCTTCAATGGATCTAAACTCCTCAACAGTTGTTAAGGATGGATCTGATTACTTTGTCACTGTTGCCGGCATGAGCTTTATCGTTCCAAAGGGAACAATAAAGGTTCTTGATGTCGCTATTGACGCTCAAGCAAACTTTGACTCAACATTCAACACAGATTCATGGACAGTTGGAATCCCTGTAGACGGTGTACGTGGAATTGACGGTGCTGGTATTAGCCAGTACAGCCCTTCTACGGCCTTCACAAGGAGCTTCACTTCAGAGGCAGATCTTTCAGACAGTGCAACACTTCAGATTTCTACAAACACTGGCACAGTTAAGGCAAACACAGTTATTGCCGCACAGGGTTCCAGTGAGAACGAGTATGACGGTCTAGAGATATTGAAATTCGATGCCAAGGCAGAGGATGATGATGTAACAATCACAGACCTTGTCGTTGACATCACTCGAGGAGGAGTTACAACTACAGCTACAGCAACTACAGCTTATGTCTACGACGGAAGCACCCTCGTAGGTTCAGCTACTGTTGTTGGTACTTCAGCTACAGTTATGACTGCAACCTTCACTGATATTGACTACGTGGTTCCTATGGACACTACAAAGGTCTTTACAGTTAAGCTTGACATTGATAGCGCTGCAGCAGCTGCAGTTACATTCCTAGTAGACATTGATACAGCAGATGTTACTGCTGAGAACTCTGCCGGGGATGCGATTACTGAATCTGGTTCTGCTACTGGTAACACATTGACGATACACAGCAAGGGACCACAGTTCACACTTGTGTCTAAGTCAATCTCAAAATCCTCAACTCCGAATCAGGCCGCTTCTAGCACAGACTCAAGCCTAGGTACTATCGCTACTTCTACAATGACGGCTTCATTTAGTGTTAAGGTCAAGGCGGTTGGTGGTGATGTAACCTTCGGAGGCGTGGCATCAGCTACTCCTTCATTCGGTTCTTCAACAACCTACTTCCAGGTTTACCAGAACGGAGCAGCATTGGGAGGAAGCTCTCTCTTAGTAGCTTCAAGTACCGCTTACAGCACACCTTCTAGCGGTGTTGTAACAAGCGGTATTGGAACAAACAGCTTCAAGCTGCAGGAGAACAACGAAGTTACTATTGACGTCTCCTTCTTGGCTGAAGGCCGAACAAAAGCTGGTGTACTTGTCACAACAGGTTCATATGCAATTGGCCTAGAGGGTATAACATGGTCGGTTGACGATGGTGCATCTACTGTCACAACCAGCTTCATGGATGGAGATCTTGATTGGAGAACTTCAACGGTAAGCATGCCGTAATCGGCTAGTTTACAGAGATCCCAGACTGACTTCGGTTAAGTTTGGACCTCAAACAAAAACCGCCCTTCGGGGCGGTTTTTGTTTGTCTGTTTTTTAGGTATCATTTATACATGGCAAGTGGCTTAGACAATGACAATGTTTTTCTCGCCGGTCTTATCGGCCTAGTCATTTTCGCGGTACTTGGCGCTTTGGGGGGTGATATGGGAGATGGTGGAAGCGATAGCGCAAGGAGAAGCGGCTCCCAGAATAATTTGGTTGAGAGTAAAGCTTCTCAAAGTGCAATTCAGAGCAATTACTTGGAATCTCCTTGGAAGGATAAGGTAACCATTTCTAAAGGATCTGCCTCATCCGAATATCAGCCTTACAAGGAATACATCATTCTCCAGCCTCGCTCACTTAAAAATGGCGAGACGATAAATATTTCCGGTTGGAGCCTTGTAAATGGAGCAGGCGCAAGGCTCTATCAATTGAATGACACCTTGGTAAGTGGAGTGTCTGGTAGAGCATATATTCCCCAAGGGACAAGAGTGTTTCTCACGACGGGACAAAATTTTCTTTCTCCTATCACGCTTGGCGCGGGGTACAGAGCTATAGTCGTAACAGGAGATGTGCCAAACAAATCGCCTTTTGCCGTAACGAGTTTTCAAGTCAACAAATGCAGTGGCTACATTGAAAAGATGGATGACTATCATTTTTTCCCATCTGTTTCTACATCAAGCTGCCCCGATCCCTCAAATGAAGAAGGTGTAGAAAGACTGGAAAATAGCTGTTATAAATTTGTAAACTCTCTCCAGCGTTGCCATACTCCGGAATTTCCCGAGCGTACTCTAGTAAAAGGCAACTGGGAGACAGGCTATGTGGATGGGGTAGGAGGGCTATCCAATCAGTGTAAAACCTTCATTAAAACGCATTATTCGTATGGCTCATGTGTAGCTCTCCATGGCGCTGACGATGATTTCTTCAAAAAAGAGTGGAGAATATTTCTTAATCAACCTTGGGAAATGTACGCAAAAGAGCGCGAGACAATCACCCTTTTGGACGCCCAAGGTCGCCTAGTGGACACACTGGAATATTAAACATTGTCTTTGGTTAAAGTTGGCGTATTATATGGGTATGTCAAAGTATTTTGATAATACATTTTTCAAGTTTCTATTCGGTTTCCTTGTCATTCTCGCCTTGAGTTTCCTCTTTTTATACGTAACGGATCGTCTGGACAAAAACCGCCTCCCAGACGGCACATCTACCTATGTCGAAGCAAGCGTGGAGTAGTCTGCTACTTTTCTTGTTATTTTCTGTGCCTTCGGCACTGTATGCCCAAGTCATTATTTCGGAGATCATGTATGATCTCGCGGGCACTGACTCAAATGAATGGATTGAAGTGCAGAATACCAGTGCGCAATCAATAGATCTTTCTACTTGGAAATTTTTTGAAGGAAACTCCAATCATGGTCTAACCGCCTATCAAGGAGATCCAAATATTCCAGCAAATGGGTTCGCAATAATTGCCCATGACCCTACAGCTTTCAAATCTGAATTTGCAGCTTTTACAGGTGTAATTTTTGATAGCTCATTTAGCCTTTCAAACACAACAGGTGAGACGCTTATTATTCGTGATGGGACGCTTTCAGACATTGATTCAGTCTCGTATACTCCTGACAAAGGTGGAAATGGGGATGGAAATTCTCTTCAAAAAATTGGTAGTGATTGGGACGCGAGTCTGCCAACGCCGGGGGCTAGTAACAGTTCTAACACCGCTGTTTCTCAAGAAAACTCACAGGCTAACAGCCAGACAACACAGACGAACTCAAATTCGGTTTCGACATATACCAGCTCTGCCACCGAATTTACCAGCTCAACTAAACAAAACACTTTCTCAGTATCAATTGGAAAAGACAGACTTGCCGCAGTGAGTAATCCGGTTGAGTTTAAGGCTGAGGTAAAAAATGCGGATGGGTATTCTGGTAGGACGGCGTCATTTATGTGGACGCTTGGCGATGGGTCAATGAAGAGTGGTCAAGCAGTCACATACAACTACAGGTATCCAGGAGATTATATTGTAGTGTTGAACGCTTCTCGCGCTGGTGAAGATGTCGTAGCGAGAGTGCACGTTAAGGTTGTAGACCCAAATATTGCAGCAAGCGCTCAATCAGATGGGTCAGTGAAAGTAGAGAATTTCGCTAAGGATGATATAAATCTGTCAGAATGGCGAATTGAGTCGTTTGGCAAGTATTTCGTATTTCCAAAGGATACAATAGTAAAGGGACAATCTTCCATCACTATCCCAGGTGATGTCGCTGGTCTGACCATCAATCCCTTAATTCCTCTTCAAATCCGAAATCCGATGGGGCTACTCTACACACCTAAACAGTTTGCAGTACATACAGAGCAGAGCGTTGAATCCACGGCTATCAATCAAAAGAAAGTCGTTATAACACCTGCATTTACGGAAGACAATGAGGTTTCGGCCGAAATATTTGTATCTGCGGGGACAGACACGCCAGATAAAATGACTAATTCAGAAGCAAGTATCTCTCAAATCGTAGAGTCAAACCAAAATGTCGCCGCAGTAAGCAGTGTGGTGACAATTGATAAACCAAAAGGATTTTGGAGAACAATTAAAGATTTTTTTACAAAATTTTTAAAAAAATGAAACAGAGTGTAACCATCATCTTCAGCTTGCTGTTTTTATTCCCAAATCTAGTCGGGGCACAGACTCAAGCACCGGTAAATGTGGTTGCTGATACGATATGGAATCTTGCCGGTAGCCCATATGTAATCAGTGGCGGTATGACAGTTCAGCCAAGTGTCACTTTGACCATAGAGGAAGGCGTAGTGATAAAATTTGACATTGGCGGATACATGTTGGTGCATGGTAGTGTGATTGCTCACGGTGGTGACAACAAAATTCACTTTACCTCAATAAGAGATGATTCGGTTGTGGGTGATACTAATGGAGACGGTAGCAATACCACTCCGGCAATGGGAGATTGGATACAAATCGCACTTTCTTCAAGCGGAGCCTTTGATGTGTCAAATTCAGAAATCAAGTATGGAGGTCGAGCGTGGAATCAGGTAACAACGATTTACCCGGCGGTTGTAAACAGTGGTGGACTTGTAAGTATGGCTGACACCATTCTCAGTGAAAATCGAGAAGGAATCTATGTTAGCGAAGGGACGACGACAATCACTAATTCAACCATCTCTGATAATCAATCAATAGGGATTAACTACCTTCAGGGTGTTTTTAACATTAGTACTAGCTCAATCATGCATAATGGTTGGGGAGTTAAGACTTCTGTCGCTTCTCCAACATTGATTATGGAGAATTTATGGTGGGGGGATCAGTCTGGTCCTTACCACGCCACAAACCCAGACGGACTCGGCGATCAGATTGTCGGAAATGTGGATTTTACGCCATGGCTGGGTATGCCACCCGGTTCTGCCAAGACGATTGACCCTGTAATTATTGTTCCGGGGATGATGGGGTCTGCGTTTAAAAGTGGGGAGTGGATGATAGATCCGATTTTTCATGTGTATGACAATTTGATTGAGACACTGGAAGCCAATGGTTATGTAAAAGGAACGAATTTATTTCCTTGGGGATATGACTGGAGAGAATCAAATATTGAAACAGCTCAACTGCTAAAACAAAAGATTGATGATGTAAAAACTGTTTGTAACTGCACACAAGTAGATATAGTTGCTCACTCAATGGGCGGTCTTGTGGCTCGCGCATACGCACAATCTGGGGAATATGGAAATGATATTGATCAGTTAATTTTTCTAGGGACACCACATAAGGGAGCACCAAATGATTATCTTATGTGGGAAGCCGGAGAGTTTTCTCCCGGACCGTTGACGTTATTTCTTAAATCCCATTTTTTAAAAGAGACAAAGAGAAATGGTTATGACAATTTATTTGATTATCTACACGGTTGGCCAATCATCTCCGTTGAGGAGCTTCTTCCAATCTATGATTATTTAAAAGACGCTACGACAACAAATTTGCTAACTTATCCGACTGGCTATCCTGAAAATAGTTTTCTCGTAGATCTGAATCAAGGACTAATAGCTTTCTTGGCTTCTGATATAGATATTACTAATGTTGTGGGTAACGATGGAAATAATACAATTTCTACAATACGCGTTATAGATTCTAATTCTCTTCCATTATGGGAACACGGCTATCCGGAAGGTTACAACAATAGCTCCGGGGATAAAGGGTTAGAAGTGGGGATTGGAGATGGTACTGTGCCAGAGTATAGCTCAAAGTTCGGCACTTTAAATGATTTAGAAATCACTTCTAGCCATATTTATCTGCCTACAGAGGCAGAAGAGGAAATATATGCCGAAATACATGGAGGTAATATCGGCACCACAATAAAGAGATCAATTCCTGTGAGAATGCTTTTTGCAAAGATATTTTCACCTGCAGATTTTGTAATGACTGCTCCAGATGGCAAAAAAGTAGGAAAGGATTTTGCCACGGGGCAAGAGGTCAATGAAATTGAAGGGGCTTTCTATTCTGGCTTTGCTGAAGACGATGAATATGTGACAATCCCTGACCCTCTGGATGGTGAGTATAGTGTGCAATTACAGGGCACAGGGAGTGGAGGAAATTATAGTTTTGAAACAAGCTACATTGAGGATGATACTTTGGTCACAACGGAAGTGGTAGGCATAACTCTGCCCAACCAGATTACAGATCTAAAAGTAAATGTAGACAGTGAAAATCCTCAACAAATAGAATCTGAGAGAGAAGTTACCTTAGATGTATTGATAAATGATATAAAAGGAGCATATGATCTAGGGTGGATAAGAGACAGAAAGGTTAGAGATGGACTGATCAAACAGGCAAAACTAATTATAAAATTTGAAAAAAAGAGAAACGGTAAGTATGAGAAAAAAGTAGATAGAATTCTCATCAAACTAGTTGAGAAAGAATTGGACGTACTGCTGAAGAAGGGTAAAATAAACCGACAAGCATTCGATTTGTTAAAACTTGATTTAAGTTGGATTATTAATAATAATTGAATATGAAAAGAAACATTTCTCTTACATTGTCATCAATTGTTATCTCAGGATTTGTTGCCTCTTTGTTCGGGGGGGTAATTAGTCAAAAAATGTTTGGTCCATCTGGTTTTGAAGGTTTTTTCGTCCCACAGGAAATTATTAATTTTGTTAATAGCTTTCCATTTGTGTATATTCTTCTATCTACCATATTATTCTTAATATTTGGAAGAGACAGAAAATGGATTTGGTTAGGATTTATTTCCATATTGCCTGTTGTAGTAGTTTTCATATACATTCGTGCGGGTATAGCTTTTTGGCTCTGGTTTGGGGCATTCTTTGTTTCGGGAATAATACTCGTGCAAATAATCAATTTTTTAAGCCGCAAAAATAAAGATAAGGGGGTCTCTCAATCTACCTCGTAACCGTCTCTTTTTTCAACAAATTCTATTCTAATGTTCTTGAGAACATTAGAATAGAATTTAAGGGGGAGAAGGGAGTTGACCAAGCTTTTTATGTGACTATGATGGGAGCAGATTGATTGTTTACTGCATTCTTGCGCGGAGGGACTATGGGCTTCTCAAGTGGGAGATCGAGTCGTTTTCGAAGGGAGCAAGCGCTGCAGGGACGCAAGTGGATGCTGGTTCGCAGAGTGCGTCTATACTTCAATCACCAGTCACGGGAATTCTTTGAAGTAGTAGACACACTCGATAGGCCTGAGATTGGTCCGATCGTTCCTCCTGGGTTTGTTCTGATTGGGAAGGCACAGAGCTCGTTTGAGCTTGTGGTTATGCGGAAGCTCCGCTGGCTGAGATGGAAGGCAAAGCACACGCCACAGTCCAAGAACATGCTGGACAAAGGCGTGGACATGGACAAGCTCGGAGAACCGGTAGTTGAGTATGAATAGCCACTTCTCGCGCAAGTGAGATGTGGCTATTTTTGTTGTAAAAGATAATTATGTGAGTATAGTGTACGTTGGACTTTTACAGAGAGGTACTCATGAGAGATCAGGAAGCACTTGAGTATCGGAGGCAGAAAAAGAAGGTTCTGTATCGCCCAGCGAATCAAGGTGGTAAGGGCGAAGAGGTGACAATAATACATGCAAGCATCGGCACGGGTACGTCGGTGAAGATTCAGTTCTCGGATGGTCGGACTGCGTGGATTAGCGCAAGTGAAATCCATGATGTAAGGAGGGTGTGGTAAGTATCGCCGCGACACTTGTCGCGGCGAATTCATTGACAAAATCCTTCCCTCGCATATTCTCTAACAAGACTATTTGAGGAGGTTTCATGGATAAAAGGCAGCTGAAGAAAATTATCGAAGCAAATGCTGATCTAGCTGTCGATATTCTTCTTGAAACACCATTTTGGCCAAAGAGCTTAAATGACAGGACCTTGTACAGACGTAGAAGCGATGATACTGATGGCGCTGATGATGCTATTAGTGTCACCTTTTCTTCAGATGGAGATGGATGGATTGAAGTAGAATCCAGCTATGATCCCGAAAGCACGAATATTAGTTTGTCCCAGCGATTCAGAATGCCGCTTTGGGGTGGCGGAAGAAGTCCTCATGTAAGAAATGCACTTTTAATACTCGCTGTGGCAATTTCACTTGATAACAAAGAATTGCCTGATCCAGTCAAGAAACCGCCAGAATGATCTGGCGGTTTGACTTTTCTACAAATAAAAGTAGACTTATTTCTCATAAGGCTAAAGACAGCCCCGACGTTTCAGTCGGGGTCCCGACCACAAAGTGCGTCGGGACAGGAAACCGAAAGGTTTTAATACTCCGCGAGGACCCTGCCGAAGCGAACACTAAATACTGTTCAATTCCATGATGCCTTAACAGGTCGTTTTTTTATTAGAAAAAATAGTACAAGACATGCCTATAACAAGGAAAAAGAAAGAAGAAATTCTTTCAAAGGTAGAAGGCGCTCTTAAAGATGCCAAATCGCTCGTCTTCGTAAATTTCCACGGTCTTACTGTGGCAGTTGCAAATGAGATGCGAAGGGCACTCAAAGGCGCTGGAGTGAAGTACTTTGTAGCCAAGAAAAATCTTGTAAAGCGCGCACTCGATGGTGTGAAATTTGAAGGCTCTGTCCCAGAATTTCCAGGAGAACTCGCTATTGCGTGGGGAGATGACTTGGTCGCCCCAGCGAGAGAAGTGTACGTCTTCCAAAAGAAAAGCCTTGAGAACTTAAAGATTCTTGGTGGAATCTTTGAAGGAAGATATATGGATCAGGGGGCTATGATGGAGATTGCCACTATCCCGGCTCTTCCTGTCCTACATGGCAAGTTTGTAAACATCATTAACTCGCCAATACAGAGGTTTGTGATTGCGCTTGGAGAGATCGCAAAGACAAAGAATTAATTACTTAATCATTAAATTACTATGTCAGAAGATAATGTAAAAGCAGAGGAAGTAAGCGTTCCTGCTAAATTCGAAAAGATTGTAAAAGAGATTGAGACAATGTCAGTGCTTGATCTCAATGAGCTTGTAAAAGTTTTTGAGAACAAGTTTGGCGTATCTGCCACTGCTGTGGCAGTCGCTGGTCCTGCCACAGCAGGTCCTGCTGAAGAGGCCAAAGATACTGCAAACGTAGAGCTTACAGACGGGGGAGCAAATAAGATTGCTGTTATCAAAGCGGTAAAAGAAGCCCTAGGACTCGGACTTAAAGAAGCAAAGGATCTTGTGGACGGAGCGCCTTCAATGCTCAAGACTGATATGAAGAAGGCAGAAGCGGATGAACTTAAGAAAAAGCTTGAGGAAGCTGGAGGAAAAGTCACATTAAAATAAGCGGAGCTTATTTTATAGACTTTTCGGCCGGAGCACACGAAATCTGATTGCAACAGCAATCAGGTGCGAGGCGGGGTCGCGGAATCTTGTGAGTGACGACGAGCAAGATATCCGTGGCAAAGTAACATTAAAATAAACGCAGAAAATTGCAGACTGAACGCGGAAAAACCAAAACTGCCCCATAGGGGCAGTTTTGGTTTTAGAAAAACAGCGCTCGCGGGTGCGAGCGCCGGTGTCATAATGCCTGTTCCAATCTCCTTAGGAACTTTCTCTTTTGCTTTGCGCTTAGTTCTCCAAGTGTGTCTGCGTGTGCCATGTCAGGAGGAACTAACATTGCAATCGGTGAATTGTTCTTGTAGATAATGAACCTATCGCCACTTAACGCGATGCGGGCGAGGAGTATAGCGAGTTTTACTCTGAGGTCGGTAGCAGAAATCCTGGTCGGCTCTGGCATGATGACTCCTTGAGGATGGTTTCTTCGCCAAAACTAGCACTCAATTAGAGGGGTGTCAACGCTTGCCAAAGCTAGTTCATGAAGTGGTAGAATAAGGGGGAATAGTTCATCCCGTTAGGAATAGGAAGCTTTAGACTTCCGACGGTAAGCTAACGGCTGTGAGTAGAATGGTGAACGTAACCTAACTTTATTTAAAAAACTTTATCAACTTATCTGATTTCTAACGGGATGGAAACTTTATCAAAACTCTTCGGATCGGCTGCAAAGGTGAAGATTGTGAAGCTCTTTATATTCAATCCAGAGACTGCCTTTGATATAGACACTATATCTGAGAGGATAAAAGAGTCGTCTTCTAAGGTGCGCGCGGAAATGGGCAATTTAGAAAAAATGAGATTAATAAAGCGCAAGGTCTTCTCTAAGACTGTGAAGCGCAAGAGACGTACCGGCGCGGTATCAAAGAAGGTAAAAGCACGTGGGTGGATACTAAATGACGGTTTCCAGTATCTTGCGCCACTCCAGATTTTTCTTGTTGGAATGAATCATTTGAGCCCTAAGGATATCCTTCGCAAACTTTCAAAGGCTGGCACAATAAAGCTGGTAATCGTGGCAGGAGTGTTTATTCAGAACCTGGAGAGCAGAGTTGATTTGCTAGTAGTGGGGGATCATATTAAAAGACATAACGTAGAGAGCTCTATTAAGGCAATTGAAGCTGAACTTGGCAGAGAGTTGAGATACGCAGTCTTTGAAACTGCCGATTTTATGTATCGCCTTGGTATGTACGACAAGCTGGTGAGGGATATCCTAGATTACCCGCATGAAAAAGTGGTAAATAAGCTAAATATATAGGGATTTCCGATATCCACACTACCGCTTTTTTGCCCTATAGGGGTGATATAATGTCTTATAGAGCACTTTTTACCATTAGGTTATAAAGTAAGCTTTATTAATTAGTAAGGCGTACATAGTTACGCATCCTTGGCCGAAGGGTTAAGGTAAGTAAATATCATGATTATCAATACATGGGGCTCTGCGCTCCAAGCATCGTTCCAGAATCTCTGGATGGGTATCGTTAGCTATTTGCCAAACATTGTTGTAGCTGTAATCATCTTTATTTTAGGATGGATTGTCGGCTCAATAGTCGGTCGTGGAATTCACCAGCTCTTTAAGTCTATAAGAGTTGATGAAGCATTAAAGAAAACTGGCGCTGATGAAATGATGCAGAAGGGAGGGATGAACCTCAATTCTGGAGCATTTGTCGGAGGTTTGGTAAAGTGGTTTATCATCCTCGTATTCTTGGTTGCGGCATTTGATGTCCTCAACCTTACCGAGGTAAACCTATTCCTTCGTGGAGTGGTGCTTGAATACCTTCCTAAGGTGATTGTCGCAGTACTCGTATTATTGGTGGCTGGTGTGCTTGGGGATGCTGTGCAGAGAGTTGTTTCTAGCTCTGCCCGCGCCGCAGACATTCGCTCAGCTGGTATGCTCGGTGCAATCGCACGATGGTCAATCTGGATCTTCGCATTCCTGATTGCCCTTGCTCAGCTTGGTATTGCCGCTCCTTTCTTCCAGACTCTATTCACAGGATTTGTTATCGCTCTCTCTCTTGCCATTGGACTCTCATTTGGTCTTGGTGGACAGGATGTCGCTTCTGACTTCCTCAAGAAGATGCGAAGCGAGATGAACGAACACAGGGGCTAAATATCTTTAGCTTCTAGAACCAAAAAACCCGCTTCGGCGGGTTTTTTGGCGGCATAAACCCTTTTAATGCCCTAATATTTGGACTTCCACAGTCTCATCTGGGAGCTTGTTGACAGAGAAAATGCTATGCGTATACTATACCTCTACTATATGTTAAACGAAATCCATTTCTCAAAGCGGAATAGGTAACCCGAGGATTTCGTGTTGCCAAGCGCCGCTCTAGAGAGAGCGGCGCTTTTGTTTCATATAGAGTTCTTTGACAACTGAATGCTTGTCACATCTGCGTTTCTTTCGCTTACAGGCGAAGGGGTCTTCGTGGATGGAGATAAGGAAAAAGTCTCGCAGAATTTATTTTGCGAGCAAGCAAAGCAAACAACAAAAGTTTCATGTTTTTGATTGTAGGAAACATGAAACACAACTGTTTTTATGATGGATTTCATAAAACAGGACAAAGTAAATTTGTTCAAATTTTTCATGCGGATAATTTGAACAAATATGCCCGCCGAAAATTTTGCGCCTGCCGAAAATTCCATTGGAATTTAGGCAGACAAGCAAGATTTAAGCGAGCAAGCGGTTTTTACATTTCCTAATGGGAATGTAAGGGCGTATGGTGGATGCCTTGGCTCTGAAAAGCGATGAAGGACGTAGCATGGCTGCGATAAGCTTCGGGGAGGTGCCTAGCAACCTTTGATCCGGAGGTGTCCGAATGGGGAAACCTCTCTGCCACTGGCAGAGATTCCGAACTAGACGTCGGAATGCTAACCTAGGGAAGTAAAACATTTCATTACCTAGAGGAAAAGAAAACAAAAAGTATTTCCTAAGTAGCGGCGAGCGAAAAGGAAGAAGCCCAAACCTAGCACCATTTTCACTCGATCATATTATGGTCGCGTGTAAGTGTTGCTGGGGGTTGTAAGGCAATAATTTCACTTCTTCGGAGGTGAGGAGAGTTACAAAGTGTTTCGTTAACGGAATGCGCTGGAAAGCGCGACCCAAGAGGGCAATCGTCCCGTACGTGAAAATGAAACATCTCTTCTGTTATTGTTCTTGAGTACCTCGAGACACGAATGGCTCGGGGGAATCTGCCGGAACTAACCGGTAAGGCTAAATATTTTCAGAGACCGATAGTGAACTAGTACCGTGAGGGAAAGGTGAAAAGCAGCCCGGTGAGGGCGGTGAAATAGACCTGAAACCATATGTCTACAAGGAGTCGGCGAGGAATTTATTCCTCTACGGCGTGCCTATTGAAGAATGAGCCAACGAGTTTTAGCATGCTGCGCGGCTAAGCCCGAGAGGGTGGAGCCACAGGGAAACCGAGTGTGAACAGCGCGTCAAGTAGTATGCTAAAGACCCGAAGCCAAGTGAGCTTGTCATGAGCAGGGTGAATCTCGCCGAAAGGCGGGAGGAGGCCCGAACGGGTAAGCCGTGCAATACTTTCCGATGACTTGTGATAAGAAGTGAAAAGCTAATCGAACTTGGTAATAGCTGGTTCTCTCCGAAAGAGCTTTTGGGTTCGCGTCGTATGTTCCCGCGAGGGGTAGAGCACTGGAAGGTCTGGACAGGGCGAAAGCTCGCTAGACCTATCAAACTCCGAATACTCGCGGTTAAAAGTACGGCAGTTAGACTGCGGGGGCTAAGCTCCGTTGGTCAAAAGGGAAACAGCCCGGATCTCTATTTAAGGTCCCTAAATTTATGCTAAGTGCGCTTAAGGTGGTGGAGTTTCTCAGACACTGAGGAGGTTGGCTTAGAAGCAGCCATCCTTTAAAGAAAGCGTAACAGCTCACTCAGTAAGAGATTCTGCGCCGCAGATTCACGGGGCTAAAGCATAATACCGAAATTGAGGGCTCTCTTTTGCTTCGGCAGAAGGGAGCGGTAGGAGAGTTTTCGCGTCAGCAGTGAAGGCAAAGGGGTGACCCATGCTGGAGCGTCGCGAAGTAAGAATGTTGGCACAAGTAACCGCAATGAAGGTGAGAATCCTTCACGCCGAAAGAACAAGGTTTCCTTGGCGATGTAGATCAGCCAAGGGTTAGTCGGGCCTAAGGGAATGGCGAAAGCCGCACCCGATGGACACACGGTTAATATTCCGTGACTCCCGCGATATGCGATGGGATGACGGAGTCTAGTATGATTTGCGCATTATTGGATTTGCGTTCGTGGTGTAAGGATGTGTCCGAGGTAAATCCCGGCACTCTCTTAAATGAGGAATCTAAGCTCAGCGAAAATGCTCTGGTTCGCCAGGGTAAATTTATCAAAGCAGGCTTCCAAGAAAAATCTCTAAGCTCTAGTATCGCAGGATCCGTACCGCAAACCGACACAGGTGTTCTGCTCGAGTAGAGTAAGGCGAACGAGTGAGAAATCCCCAAGGAACTCGGCAAAAAAGCAGCCGTAACTTCGGAATAAGGCTTTCCCCCAACATACAGTCCTTTTTTAGGACTAAAATATTTGGGTGGCAGTCGGATAAAATGCAGAGGGTGGTATGTTCGTCACCCGAACGTGTGTCTTAAGTGCGCGCGTGAGAATGGGGCATCAAAGTTGGGCAAGCGCTTGCCTACGATGCTTGTGTTTTCAAAAGATGAAACTGCCTCACGTAGTTTCATTCGAAAGTTTTTCCGGTTGCCAACCAAACCCTCTTTCTATTTTCTGAAATGGAAGAATGAAAGAGGACTGTATGTTGGGGGACGCAGCTAAAGTATCTCTGGCAACTGTTTATCAAAAACACAGCTCCCTGCGAACTCGTAAGAGGATGTATAGGGGGTGACACCTGACCAATGCCAGAAGGTCAAATGATGACGTTGTTTTGTCGCAAGATAAAATGGTGATCGTCATAAGCCCTGGTGAATGTCGGCCGTAACTATAACGGTCCTAAGGTAGAGAATTTTTCGCAAGACAAATTCTCTAGGACTGGGACTGTTATAGGAAACGATAAACAAATTAAACACATAATCATTACATTTGAGAGCTACCTATCATGCCGAAATGCATGAATAGTCCATCGTGATTAACGAGAGACCAACGTCACGGTCCCGAAAGCGTAAGCGAGGGATAAGAGAGAGTCCAACTTGAGGAATGGTTGAGCGAAATTCCTTGTCGGGTAAGTTCCGACGCGCACGAATGGTGTAATGACTGGAGAACTGTCTCGGGGATCCGCTCGGTGAAAATACAATACCGGTGAAGATGCCGGTTACCTGCAGTTAGACGAAAAGACCCCAGGAGCTTTACTGCAACTTGATATTGAGAATACGTTTTGCATGCGTAGCATAGTGGTGAGACTTTGAAGCGTCGCTTTCGGGTGACGTGGAGTCGTCAGTGAAATAGCCATCTTGCTGGATGTATTTTCTAACCTCGTCGGCAAAAACGACGAGAGACAGTATCTGGCGGGCAGTTTTAGTGGGGCGCTATCCTCCTAAAGAGTAACGGAGGAGTTTATTAAGGTCAGCTAGGCGCGAATGGAAACCGTGCCGATAGTGTAATGGCACAAGCTGGCTTAACTGTGAGACGTACGTGTCAAACAGATGCGAAAGCAGAACATAGTGAACCGACGGTCCGCATTAGACGCGGCCGAAGATTATCGGATAAAAGCTACCCTGGGGATAACAGGCTAGTTCCGCCTAAGCGTCCATAGCGACGGCGGAGTTCGGCACCTCGATGTCGGCTCAAGATATCCTGGGGGTGAAGAAGCTCCCAAGGGTTTGGCTGTTCGCCAATTAAAATCTTACGCGAGCTGGGTTCAGACCGTACTGGTACCAATTTGAGATTGGTAGAAGTGCAGTCTGAATCCGTTGAGGAATTGAAGAAATTTGACTGTTAACACAACCATAGAAACAACACGGCGGTCGCGCATAGTAATATGCGAATGATCCAGTTGACTAATATCGGTGGAATCCAAGATTGATGTCTTGGGCTATACCGAGGGAACCCCATGAGATGATTCGCAAGAACTATCTCAACGGGGGCCCGTAGAGACTAAACGTCAACATCCCGTTGAGATAGACGTCGTAAGACGTCGTCATCTCATGGGACAAGCTATAGTCCATTCCTCACAGCAATGTGAGACAAGAAGCGTGAGACAGGTTGGTCTCCTATCTACTGCAGGCGTTGAATTTTGAGGAGATTTGCGCATAGTACGAGAGGACCTGCGTGAACGAACCTCTGGTCTGAGAGCTGTTCCTGCCAAGGGCAATGCTCTGTAGCTAAGTTCGGAATGGATAACCTCTGAAAGCATCTAAGAGGGAAGCCAACTCCAAGATGAGAATTCGTTATGAGGCCCGTGGGAGATGACCACGTTGATAGGCTCTAGGTGTAAGCACAGTAATGTGTTGAGCCGAGGAGTACTAATCCGCCCATCCTATTAGGAAATGTGGAGGTCGCACTTTGTCCTGTTTTATGGAATTCATTCCATAAGTTTTGTTGTTTGCTTAACCCACCCAACTTTTCTCACGAAAATTTTGGCGGGTGAATCGAAATCTGCGAAGTGGTCTTTTGCGCCTTTAGCTCAGTTGGGAGAGCGCCCCGCTTACATTGGGGAGGTCGTTGGTTCGAACCCAGCAAGGCGCATGTTGCTGGGTAGTGTAAGGATATGCTAATTTGGGGCCCGGATTCCCCAAGTCAGTCTCTGTCTCCAAGCTACCCAGCAGCAAGTAGCACCATTTGTTCTTTATAGAAGCGCCTGACTTATGTCGGGCCCAGTTCGCAGATTTTGATTAGTGTGCGGATCAATGCGGAATGTACGCAGAGAAACGCAGATAGATTTTCAAGCTTTATGTTCTGGTGATTTGTCGCAGAGGCCACACCCGTTCTCATTCCGAACACGGCAGTTAAGCTCTGTTGAGGCGATGGTACTCCTATGGGGGAGAGTAGCTAGTCGCCAGAACATAGTGCTTGAACTAAATTCAAAAAGTTCTTCTGCTAGCTGGCAGAAGGGCTTTTTGTGTGCTTGACTTCCCCACATTCAATGTGCTATAATATGTATAGAACTGAACTCATTCCGGCCAAAGGCCAGAGGGACAATGGAAAGTTTGACTGGGCTTATGGTGCTCATCGGAGCACTCTGGCTCGCTGGGTATGGGACCGCAATCATCGCAAGTCTCGGTGGAAGGTACATTGCTCTTAGCAAGAGACCTATCAAGTGGATGTGGACCAAACACAAAGTCCGCATCGTTTGGTTCTTGCTCGGCGTCATTACGGCTCTTTCCATCAGCTCAAGATAACCCATTCCGGCCAAAGGCCAAGGCTAAAATGAGAGCAAGAGATCTGAAGCCAGGAGATAAATTCATTTTTCCTCTCCTCATTTTGCTTCCAGAGGATGAACCCGTGGTGTTCCTTACGACAGATGAGAAAAATTCCATCACTGATGGAGTCTACTCACGCCGTCTTACGGACGGCAGTCGTCTGGTCCTCTCTCCCGTGGATGAAGTCGTGAAGCTCTTGTTCTAGGTTTCGCTCGAATGAAGCCTGTGAGATGCGATGTTTGTCGGACTCTGCCCTGTAGTGGTCCTCGGATCTACTGCAGGGCTTTTTGTTTACCCGCACACCAAGCTTGGTGTGCGGGTTTCTTCAAATCTTGTTAAGATTATAGGAGTGATAGCTTGGGCCACTAAAAGAAAATTACAGTATTTCGGGATAATTGTTGCAGTAATTATCCTTTTTGTCGTTGTTCCCTTTTACATGTTTATTTATGAAGCCCCAACTTGTTTTGATAATTTAAAAAATGGAGGAGAGCAGGGGATAGATTGCGGCGGTTCTTGCAGACTTCTTTGCACAACACAGATTGCCAAACCCGTCTCACGCTGGGATCCTAGAGTGTTTGAAGTGACACCTGGCAACTATAGTGTGATTGCTTATCTAGAGAACCCAAATGTAAATGGGACAGTGACAATTGCTCCATACACATTCAAACTCTATGACAAAGAGAACACGCTTGTGTATGAGCGCTCGGGCACTACTTTCATACCAAAAGGTGAAACATTCGCAATATTTGAAGGAGACATACAGACAGGCGAACGAGTCCCCACTAGAGCAACTTTTGATTTCAATGGACTGCTTGTCTGGGAAAGGGAAGTGACTCCTCTGCCTGATATCTCTGTTATAAATAAGGCGCTTTCTGGAGAAGATTCTTCTCCTCGGGTAGATGCAACAGTGAAGAATGACAGCAGGAGCAGGGTGTCTAATCTTGAACTTGTCGCGATTGTGTACGATGGGAGCGGTAATGCTATAGGAGTATCTCGCACTTTTATTGATAATTTGGAAAAAGGGGAAACAAAGCAGATTGTTTTCACCTGGCCGAGGCCTTTTCAGACAAAAGGGGAAGTCTGCGAAGCTCCCGTGGATGTGGTTCTTGTGATTGATCGTTCGGGAAGTATGGATGATTTGGGAGCGACTCCTCCTCAACCATTGACCGACGTGAAGCAAGCGGCAATCTCTTTTGTAAATCAGCTTGGTGAGGAGGACCGCGTGGCTTTAGCGACTTTTGCCAACGATGCGACTCGTCCAATAGATTTCGAGCTGGCATCTGATTTTGGCGCAGTTAGGAAAGCCATTGACGCCGTCTCAATTCTTGGGGGAGAAGTGCAGAATACGAATATTGCTGACGGGCTTTTGGTAGCATGGGAAGAACTCTTATCTGCGAGACATAGGGTAGATGCTGGCAAAGTGGTGGTTATGCTCACTGACGGTGTGGCGACAAGGCCTCTGAATTCGCGTGACGAGAGATATCCAGAAAATTACGCGCTTCAAATCGCCAATCAGACCAAGCTTGAAGGAATTGGACTGTTTAGTATTGGTTTGGGCAAAGAAGTTAATGTCAATTTCTTAAAAAGTCTTGCGTCAAGTTCTGATGAAGCATATTTTGCTCCCACGACAAAAGATTTAGCAAGTATATATAAGCAGATTGCGACAAAGATCTGCAAGAAAAAACCCGCAGTAATTGAAGTCTTGCATAAAATCTATCCTCCGTCGTACGTTGTTCAATAGTCGTGAAAGATTCAATAAGAAATATTTACAGTGGCTTAGAAAAGAAGGGGCTATCAATCTTTCACATTGATTGGCTTTTGTTTTGTTCCGTGCTTCTAATCTCTCTAGCTGGTCTTGTGACCATGAACTCATTTGTTGGGGATAGGTATTTTTTTGAAAGACAAACTATATGGCTTGGGATAGCAATACTAGTGTTTTTTGGAGCTAGCCTCGTGGACTGGAGGTTTTTGCGCAGAACTGGTGTGGTTGTTTCACTTTTTGTTTTTGCATGCGGACTGCTTCTTCTGCTTTTTGGGCTGGGTAGCGTAGTGAAGGGCGCTCAGAGTTGGTTTGATTTAGGAGGCTTTTCTTTTCAGCCTTCAGATCCCGTGAAGCTGGTGCTGATACTGCTACTTGCAAAATACTTCACACGTAGGCACGTGGAGATTGCACACATTCGCCATCTTCTGATTTCAGGTCTGTATACGCTTGTGCTGGCAGGGCTTGTCATAGTTCAGCCTGACTTTGGGTCAGCAATAATATTATTTGCTATTTGGTTTGGAATGGTCTTTGTCTCTGGCATCTCCAAAAAGCATTTGCTTGCTGTGGCACTTCTGGGCATTGTTACTGTGGCGCTTCTTTGGCTGTTTGTATTTCAGCCTTATCAGAAGCAGAGAATTATTACTTTCATTCACCCGCTCGCTGATATACGAGGGGCAGGGTATAACGCGTATCAGTCCACTATTGCTGTGGGTTCAGGGCAGATCTTAGGAAAAGGGATTGGATATGGAACGCAGAGTAAACTGCAGTTTCTTCCTGAATATGAGACAGATTTCATATTTGCCGCTTTTGCGGAGGAATGGGGCTTTGTGGGGATAATACTTTTGCTGTTGCTCTTTGGTGTTGTGATCTGGCGGGTGATAAAGAATGCAATGCTTGGAGCCGGAAATTTTGAGTCATTTTTTGGTTTGGGTCTGGCGATTCTTTTTATGATTCATTTTACAATCCACGTTGGTATGAATATCGGGCTCCTGCCCGTAACCGGGACAACGCTTCCATTTATGAGCTATGGCGGAAGTCACTTACTAACAGAGTTTTTAGGACTTGGTATTTTAATGGGAATGAGGAGGTATGCGAGAAGCGCGCATAGGGAAGAGGGAGGAAGCGAGATAGCTGGAATCTAGAATTAGGAAATAAGTATGGCTTAAAATGGCTCAACAGGGCCCTTTTCTAAGACGTAACTTTTAAATGAATGATTATCTATACAAAGCTGTTGTCTCGGCAAGCATTTTTGAGAGAGTAAATTTATTTGTCACAGTTTCTTTCAGGTTTTTTCCGTATTGGATTCTCAACCCAACACTTTCAATCAAATCATCAAGAGTCTTAGATATTTCCTCCGTATTTCCTACTTTGGTGAGGATTCCTGATTCAGTATTGGTAATGATCTCTGGGATTCCGCCAATCCAGCTAGAGACGACAGCGCGCTCGGCAAATCCGGCTTCAAGTAAAACATAAGGTAAATTTTCAGTCCTTGAGGTTAGGGTGAAAATATCAAAAGCTTGCAGATATTTACGCGCCTCCGGCATGAAACCGACGAATACAACTTTATTCTCAATATTCAAGTCGCATACTAACTGTTTTAGCTTTTCTTCTTCCTCTCCTGCTCCGACGATGACTAATGCAACGTTTGCATATCTGGCTGTTAGTGGAGCAAATGCTTGCACAAGAAAATCTAATCCCTTGTTTTTGTGGAGTTCTGAAATAGTGCCAATCCAAGTTTGTGCAGTCAGATTTGGTGAAAGAATTTTACGTGCTTCTTCACGAGAAATAAGCGGAAATCCCTCTAAGCCATTATAAATTGTTCTGATTTTTTTCTTTATAAATGGAAAGTGTGAAATCTGATCAGCTGTTCTTTGAGACACTGCGATAGTGGTATGCGCCATGAGAAGTGTCTTCCAGTGGAGCATTGCCAAAAATGCTTTAGATAGAAGGTTCCGTTCTTCGGTAAAAGCCCAGCCGTGGCCAGTGAAGATAGCTTTTAGCTTATAGCTTTTATCCGCTACCTTCCAATACAGATTCAGGACGCGAACAGCGAGGGAGCCGAGGAGACCGACTTTAGAGCTATTGAGGTGTACTATATTCGGTTTTTCCGTACGGATAACTTTGAGAATTTCAAAAAAGGCCAAGACGTCTTTTATAGGGTTTATGTTTCTCTGTGATGATTTGAGCTTGATTACTCTGATACCTGCTTCTTGGAGTTTGCTTCCGAGAGTTTCTCCATCTCCGTGAGCGACCACGACTTCAAACTGGTCTTTTGGTAAATTGGTCGCTAGGTCAAAGACATAACGCTGGGCGCCCCCAAAGTTGCCTTTAGTAATCATGTAGAGAATCTTTCTTTTCATTTAGGATTTTCTTCCTCTGGGTGCAGATGAGAGGCGACGGAGAAAGCCAAAGCGATTATAACCAAATTTTTTATTATGTATTGCCCTTCTAGAGTCGGAACGAATGGGCCTTGCCAAGTGATGGTGGGTAGGAGAAAGAGGGGTAAGAATGTGATAATCATATGCGGTATCAAAAGAGCTATTGCTAGACGCTCTAAGCGAGGGATAAGAAAGGTGATACCGACAATCATTTCATATATGCCGAAAAAGATTATAAATTGCTCAAACGTAATAAATGGAAGTGTTTTCTCCAACAAATCAGCAACAAGCGGGTTTGCAGGGCTTGCGCCAATGAGTTTTAGAGCTCCGAACCAGAAAAAGATTGCGAAGATCGCGAAACGAGCAAGTGGAGAAGAGACTGCCTTCAACCCGCGAATAATCGCTATATCTATGGTGTTTAGCATTGCTTTCACTTGAAACATTCTATCAGAGCGAGGCTTAGAGATAAACGAGAGGAAACAGTTTTTTATCGTATTGCTAAAGTCTGAAATTTGAGTAGTATATTAGGCACTTTATGATTCTTTCTTCCAAACGGGAGCCAATCATTCTCTTGCTTGGCGATATAGTCTCATTCTGTGTTGCCTTATGGGTGACACTCCTTGTCCGATATTTCGCTTTGCCAAGCAGTGAACTTTGGGCATCACACATAGTTCCTTTCGCAATCCTCTTTATTGTTTGGATTGCAATCTTTTTCATTGCAGGACTCTATGAAAAACATACGCTAATTCTTAAAAGCAGGTTGGGAGCTATGATTCTTAATGCGCAGATTTTGAATTCAGCCATTGCCGCTCTTTTCTTCTACATCATTCCTTATTTTGGCATTACTCCTAAGACCACGCTTTTCATACATCTTTTTGTCTCGTTTGCTCTCATACAGTATTGGAGACTCTATATCTTTCCTTTCTTTGAAACTAAAAAAAGAGAAAAGGCTCTACTTATCGGTTCAGGATCTGAAATGGAGGAATTAAAGGCGGAAGTGAACAATAACAGCAGATATAATCTGCAGTTCGTGTCTTCAGTAGATCTGGATTCAATGAACGATATTGATTTTGACGGGGAAGTCCTGCCACGGATTTATTCAGAGGGCGTGCATGTCATTGTGGCTGATTTTAAAAACGAAAAGGTGGAACCTCTCTTGCCAAAGCTATACAATCTCATTTTTTCAAAAGTGAAATTTATTGATATGCACAAAGTGTATGAAGACATTTTTGATAGGATTCCGCTTTCACTCGTAAAATACAGTTGGTTTTTGGAAAATATCTCTACTTCTGTGCAAAAAAGCTACGATATCGGCAAAAGGCTTATGGATATTGTTCTCTCATTTATTCTGGGTGTTATTTCTCTAGTTTTCTATCCATTTGTATGGATTGCTATAAAAATTGAAGACAGGGGAGCTCTCTTTTTTGTTCAAGAAAGAATGGGGCAAAATAATAAAATCGTGAAGGTTGTAAAGTTTAGGAGTCTGGCAGAACATAGTGATGAAGGAGGAATTGCCAAGGATCCAAAGCCGACAAAGGTGGGGCAGTTTATTAGGAGAACTAGAATTGATGAATTGCCACAACTTTGGAATGTGTTTCGAGGTGATCTTTCTATGATTGGTCCAAGGCCAGAAATTCCAGCTCTTGTGAAACTCTACGAAAAAGAGATTCCTTATTACAACATCCGTCATTTGATAAAGCCGGGACTTTCCGGCTGGGCGCAAATTTACCACAGAGAGCATCCACATCATTCCGCCGACACAATGGAGACGAAGAACAAGCTATCTTATGATCTCTACTACATTAAGAACAGGAGCATCACCTTAGATTTGAAAGTGGCGCTTCGCACGCTGAAAGTGCTTTTATCTAGGGAAGGAATTTAGACTGGGATTAGGAATCTGGTCCGCTAGCTGGCGGATAAGAATTAAGGAGACTCATTCTCTAATTCACGTGAATTAGAGAATAAACGTATTTCTTGATTCTTGGCTGTTTATTCTGTAGCATGTCCTAATGTTAAAGTATCGAATAGGGGCAGTTATTCTCATATTGGCTACGGTTTTACTCGGTTATTTCCTATATATTGGCCAGAGGGAAGGAGCTCGCTTTCCATTTAAATTTGGATTAGACCTTGTGGGTGGTACAGAGCTAATCTATCGCGCAGATACAGCACAGATTGCTGGCTCTGATGTAGATGATGCTATGGAAACGCTCCGTGATGTAATTGAGCGAAGAGTAAATATATTTGGCGTATCGGAGCCGCTTATTCAGATAGAGAAAGCGGGACTCGTATCAGGTAATGCAGATCACAGACTTATTGTGGAACTTTCGGGTGTAACTGATATTGAAAAAGCCATTGCTATGATCGGATTAACTCCCCAATTAGAGTTTCGCTTGGAAAAAGACGGAGTGAGAGGTCTAACGGAGGAGCAGATGCAAAATGTCTCATTAGATGATGTCTTCGCTCCGACAGGGCTAAACGGGAGGCTCTTGAAGCGCGCAAGTTTACAATTTGACCCAAACACCTCCCAGCCGATTGTGGCTCTGGAATTTAATGATGAAGGCAGAGACTTGTTTGCAAAGGTAACTGGAGAAAATATTGGTAAAACCTTGGCAATCTTTCTTGATGGAGAACTTAAGCAAGCTCCGACTATTCAGAGTGAAATAGATAACGGCAAGGCAATAATAACTGGTTACGATGTTGCAACCGCAAAAGAAGTGGTCAAGCAGCTCAATTTTGGCGCCCTGCCCGTGCCTATTGAACTCGTCAGCACCGAGACTGTCGGAGCGTCATTGGGCGAGGCTGCACTTCAGACAGGTGTCAGGGCTGGTGTCTGGGGTTTTGCGATACTTTCTCTCTTTATGATTCTTTGGTATAGGTTTCCAGGATTTATTGCTGTCGTGGCACTGATACTTTATGTATTCATATCTCTCGCATTATTCAGGCTTATTCCAGTTACGTTGACTGCGGCAGGACTAGCCGGGTTCATTCTTTCTATCGGTATGGCGGTGGACGCTAATATTCTCATCTTTGAGAGAATGAAAGAGGAGCTTCGAAGAGGAAAGATTTTAGAGGATGCGATAAAAGAAGGATTCCATAGAGCGTGGCTTTCTATACGAGACTCCAACATCTCTTCCATCATTACTGCAATTGTTCTCTTCTGGCTCGGTACTTCTGCCGTGAAAGGATTTGCTCTGACGCTTGGTCTTGGGGTTCTGGTTTCAATGTTCACAGCAATTACTGCTTCAAGAACATATCTCTATGCAGTAAGTTTTAGCAAAGACAGCAAACTGGTTCGATTCCTCTTTGGTTCAGGGTATGGGAGAAATGCGCTCTTGAACGCTGCTATTGTTGCAAGTGAAATGGCGACTATCCATGTGTCATCAGATGCAAAGAAAAACTTTAATAAGAATTGGCCACAAAAGAAAAATTAATATGTTTATTGTCAGATATAGAAAAATATTCTTCATTCTCTCTGCGCTACTTTTGGCTGGCTCAATCTTTGCGCCATTCTTAGTTGGTTATCATTTAAGTACAGATTTTCTAGGGGGTTCAATTCTTGAGGTGAAGTATGAGGGTGAGCGACCCGACCAAGTGCTCACTCAGACAAGACTTGAGGCGCTTAATCTTGGCAATTTCTCTCTGCGACCTTCGGGAGACTTGAGTTATGTGCTTAGAGCTCGTGAGATTTCTCCTACAGAAAAGTCCACAGTGATCTCTGCGCTTTCAGATGGGGGAAAGCTAAAGCTAACTGAAGAGAGATTTAATTCGGTTGGTCCAGTTGTAGGAGAGAGTCTGAAAAAGAAATCATACACCGCTATAGGAGTAGTGGTATTTATGATCGTACTTTTTGTTACCTTTGCTTTTCGCAAGGTGTCTCGTCCTGTTGCTTCTTGGAAATACGGGTTGGCAACTATTATCGCTCTTGCTCACGATGTCGTAATACCGACAGGTGTGTATATTGTAGCGGGGTATTATTTTGGTTGGGAGATTGACCTCCTTTTTGTAACGGCGCTTCTGGCAATTCTTGGATATTCGGTTCACGACACCATCGTAGTTTTTGATCGAGTGAGAGAACATTTGCGTACAAATGCGGAACACGGAGACAGAGAAGACTTTGAAGTTACAGTAGGGAAGAGTCTCAAGGAAACTTACGGTAGGTCAATAAACACCTCTCTTACTATTTTCATAACCCTCGCGGCACTCTACTTGCTTGGAAGTGACGCGACAAAAAGCTTCGCCTTCATATTGCTTATTGGGGTTATTGTGGGAACCTATTCATCTATATTTCTCGCCACACCTCTCCTAGTTACGCTAGAGAAACTTCAGAAGAAATAGCGCTTTAGGGTATAATGGTGATATGAGAAATTCCATTATTTGGATTGCCGTTTTGGTCATTCTCCTCATCAGTGGAGGGCTATATTTCTATTCTCAAAATAATGGTGAAAACGGTACTACATTTGAGTATATAGGCAGTAATTCTCAGGGTGTAGAAGATACCGGCGCAGAGAGTCCCAGTGTTTTAGAGCCGCTTCCAAAGAATAATCCTTCTGAGACAGAGCCTCTAATCGAGGAGAAGATTACAGTGTCAGGAGCATACAGCTATAGCGAAGATAGCAATTCAAAACTAGCGGGGAAAATATGCTTCACTCCAGCTTCAGACTCGAAACTCTCTCTATTTTGTTTCTCAAACAAGGATGAAGCGTATGCACTTTTTAACATTGAAAAGGGGTTCTCTGATGGATCTACGAAGTGTACGGTAGAGGGCTCCGCAGTAATTGAGATAAAAAATTACCAAAAACTTACAGGTGAGGTTGGCGGATATGACAGCGCTATTGTTACAAGAGTAATTTCAACTGGAGGACAAAAATTTCTTCCGTGCTAGACATAACAAAATAACCCAATCAGCAGCCTATTTGATGGGGTTGACTCCCAATGGGATATCTATATAATGGCACTCTGCTCTTAGGTAATGTGCCTGGGGGCCGTTTTCAAAGCACTTTGACAATTGAATGAAAAAAATTGAGAACCCCCATGAAATAGACTCGCAAGAGTCGTCATCTCACGGGGACGCAAGTCTCAAGAATTCTAAAATAGTGATTAAGAGCGAAAGAAAAAACTCTCGCGAGGAAAAACAAAAGATAATATTCTTTGTTTTGTCTCGTTCCAAAATTAATGTTTCAAACATTCATTTTTTATGAGAGTTTGATCCTAGCTCAGGATGAACGCTGGCGGCGTGGATAAGGCATGCAAGTCGAACGCCCCGCAAGGGGAGTGGCAGACGAGGTAGTAATACGCAGGAACGCACCCGAAAGTCGAGGATAGCTCGCCGAAAGGCGGGGTAACCCCCGATGTGATGGAAACATCAAAAATTTATTGCTTTCGGAGCGGCCTACGGGCTATCAGCTTGTTGGTAGGGTAATGGCCTACCAAGGCGATGACGGCTAGGGGAGCTGAGAGGCTGACCCCCACCGATGGTACTGAGACACGGACCATACACCTACGGGTGGCTGCAGTCGAGAATCTTCCGCAATGGACGAAAGTCTGACGGAGCGACGCCGCGTGATGGATGAAGTCCCTCTGGGACGTAAACATCTTTTATGAGCCACTAAGTTTATTGAAGAGCTCATGAATAAGGGGTTGCTAAACTCGTGCCAGCAGCAGCGGTAATACGAGTGCCCCAAGCGTTATCCGGAATCACTGGGCGTAAAGCGTGTGTAGGCGGTTTTGTTAGTCTTTCGTTAAATTCTTCGGCTTAACCGGGGGCATGCGAAGGAAACGGCAAAACTTGAAGGTGCAAGGGGTTTATGGAACTCATGGAGTAGGGGTGAAATCCGTTGATATCATGGGGAACACCAAAAGCGAAGGCAGTAAACTGGTGCACTCTTGACGCTGAAACACGAAAGCGTAGGTAGCGAATGGGATTAGATACCCCAGTAGTCTACGCCCTAAACGATGATCGCTAGCTTTTCGGAGTATCGACCCTCTGAGAGGCGAAGCTAACGCGTTAAGCGATCCGCCTGGGTAGTACGGCCGCAAGGCTAAAACTCAAAGGAATAGACGGGGACTTGCACAAGCAGAGGATTATGTGG